>ENA-OZXP01000018-OZXP01000018.1-human-gut-metagenome-genome-assembly--contig:-NODE-18-length-48790-cov-6.962922_pt1 | contig 48790 bp, 26 predicted proteins | sample MGYA00243546_ERZ654105 | MGnify/ENA primary metagenome ERZ654105 (study PRJEB26926, sample SAMN06165055) | human gut metagenome | biome: ENVO:00009003; feature: ENVO:2100002; material: ENVO:00002003... | reverse complement strand
CCCGGTCGTCGGCGCGTTCGCCGCCGACGGTGGCGGCGGCTCCGGTGACGGCACGGGCACGGGCGACGGCTCCGCCGGCGGCACCGGCAAGATCACATGGGTGTACAAGGACTCCTTCGGCTCCCCGACCCGCGAGAATGTGAAATCCGCCATGGGATCCGTCGGCGTGAAGTCGATGGACGGCAGCGAGTCCAACAGCGCCATCGACGAGGCCGTGAACGACGCGAACGCCGAATGCGTGGCCCGTTCGAAGGCTTCGGGCAACCAGAATCCGACCTGCCGCCTCGTGTCCGTGGGCTTCGTGCACACGCCCGGCGCGAACGGCGACTGGTACACGGGCGCCAACGGCTCCTTCAGCGCGGACCAGTGGAAGGCGGCCTACAACGCCTCCGGCATCCCGAACGGCACCTATTCGTATCAGGGAGCCAATTACAAGACTTCCGAGGCTTTCAGCGATGGACAGACTTCCATCAATAGTCTCGCCACCCGTGAGATGAGCAAAGCCCCACGCGCGGTCGTCGCCATCGTCCTCGACCAGGACGAGCCGCCGGTCGACTACGATCTGACCGTCAGCACGCAGGCGGGTGGCCTGTTCACCCAGGCCGGTTCGACCGATGACGTTTCCGACGCGATCACCACCAACCGTGGCGGCAGCACGATCTCCGAGGACGTGACGGGCACCGTCACGCTGCATTGGACCGGTCTGGACGGCACGACCCGTACCGCGTCCAAGCAGTTCACCCAGAACAACAACACGACCAAAAGCGTCTCGTTCGGCTATAGGGACGTGGACAAGTCTTGGAAGGTCTGGCCGGCCGGCTCCTACTACTATGATGTGACCGTCGGCAAGCAGGGCCATATGAAGGCCGCGGCCAGCCATATGGGCGCTCAGGACGCGAAGGAATCCTGGAAGCCCGTTCCGACCCCGCCGTCGAAGAAGCTCACCAACATGGCGGGCCAGCAGGTCACCGCCGAGGCCCAGCAGATCGCTTCCGGCAGCCTGTATACGGCGCATATCACCGCCCAGTCGAACGCGTCCGAGCATTTCTGGCTGTACGACACGATCGACGTGACCGGCCAGAAGGTCCTGATCGGCGGCGCCGACAAGGACGACTATTCGAAGATCACCGTGACCGACCAGGACGGCAACACCGTCAAGGCCGACATCACGGTGGACGATTCCCATGCGGGCAAACGTGTCGTCAAGGCGCACGTGCTGAACCCGGTCTCCGGACAATACACGTTGAACGTGCCCCAGTCCGCGACCCCGACCGGCACGGACTACACCATCCCGGACGACAGCCAGGCCTGCTGGACCGGCGACGAATACGGCAATGCGGATAAGAGCCACTGCCAAACCGGCAACAGCGAACAGGTCGGCAAGGTCACCCCGAAGCCCGACAAGGTGTGGGTGTTGGACTCCAACGGCGCCCTGACGGCCGAGGATCCGCAGCATACGAACGACAAGGGCAGCGACAACCGCACGTTCGTGACCGGCGACGCGATCGGCGCCGTGGTCAACGGCCGTATCCCCGCGCACCTGCTCAACCCGTTCACCTCCTACGCGATCACCGATGATTGGACCGCTTCGGCCCAGTGGATCGACTGGAACCACAAGGACCAGGTCAAGGTGTATGTGGATGGTGCGGACGTGACCGACCAGTTCGACATCACGGTCGACACCGCGAAGCACACGACCACCGCGACCGCGAAGCAGTCGTTCCTCACGAAGACCGCGTTCGGCACCAAGGACCGCAAGGTCAAACTGTACATCGGCGGATACGTGAAGCAGACGCCGAACGCGCAGGCCGCGGCCGACCAGAAGAAGCTGACCAACAAGGCCTCCGAGAAGTGGAACAACGAATCCCAGCCGACCAACGAGCCGCCGGTCTACGTGCGCAACCCGAAGCCCGACAAGGTGTGGAGCGCCGACCAGGGCCAGGCCGCCACGGCCGAGGACACGGCGTGGAGCAACAAGGTCAACGCGGACACGCACACGTTCGTCCAGCAGGACGATTTCGGCGTGACCGTCAACGGCCTGCTGCCGAAGAACCTCGCCAGGAAGATGAGCTCCTACGAATTGGGCGATGATTTCTCCAAGAGCGCGAGGAACATCGACCTGGACTCCGCGTCGGTGACCGTCACCATCGACGGCAAGGACGCGAACAGCCTGTTCGACGTGCACAAGCAGGATGGCAGGGTGTGGATCACCGCGAAACAGCCGCTGCTCGACACGACCTACAACCAGGCGGCGGACCGCAAGGTGCGCATGACCATCAAGGGCGCGTTCACCAAGGGCGTGCTCAAGGCCGGCCAGAAGGTCCAGCTCACCAACGGCGATTGGGAGAAATGGAACCAGCAGACCGTGCCCGGCAACGAGCCGCCCGTCAGGGAGTGGAGCCCGAACCCGGACAAGAGCTGGATCAAGCTCGGCGATGACGGCACCTGGCAGGCCGTGGTCGATCCGGACGAGACGAACAAGACCGGAGCGGACACCCAGAAGTTCCTCGACGGCGACCAGGTCGCGTCCGTGGTCAACGGCGTCATCGCGTCCGATCTCGTCAAGGTCACCGACATCAAGCTGACCGACGATTACGCCAAGGCCGACTACATCTGGGATCTCACGTCCGACAAGTCGAAGATCCGCGTGTACGAGGCCGACGCCACGACCGACGCGGCATCCTCCGTCGCGGACATCGCGAACAAGGGCCGTGACGTGACCGACCAGTTCGACATCACCGTCCAGGGCACCAAGGTCACCGCGACCGCGAAGCCGGAGTACCGTGCCGCGCAGGCCGGATTGAAGAATCCGAAGCAGATCAGCCTGCTCCTGCCGGGCGTCGTGAACTTCGCCAACGGCAAGGGCGCGGCCCAGGTCCGCAAGGACTTCAGGAAGGCCGCGGGCGACGAGCTCACGTTCTGCGAGAACCCCGACGGCTCCAAGCTGACCAACTCGGGTTCCGAGAAGGTCAACAACGAGTCCCAGCCGACCAACGAACCGCACATCTGCGGCTATGTCCCACCGGTCAAGAAGAAGGTCATCGCCGAAGGCAGCCAGGGCGGCGCGAACAACGACGCCGACGACAAGGTCGTGTATCCGGGCCAGAAGGTCGAATACCGTCTCACCACGCAGCCGAAACTGCCCGCCGACCTCGGATACCGGATCGTGTCCATCCAGGACACCGACGTGTACGACCAGTACCTCGAACCCGACCCGCAGACCCTTGAGGTCACCGACCTCGCCACCGGCGGACAGCTGACCACCAGCGACCCGCAGATGGGCGTCGAAGGCGACTACACGGTCGCGTGGGACACCGCGGCGCACAAGTTCACCATCACGTACTCGAACAAGTACGTGGCCGAACATTGGAAGGCCGGCACGAACCCGCAGGTGCAGGTCCGTTTCGAAGGCACCGTCGCGAAGAACGCTCCCGTCGACCGCAAAGTGGCCAACCAGTGGGCGCTCACGCTGAACAACATGATCACCCCGTCGAACATCGTCGACAACCTGCCGCCGGTCCACAACCCCTCCAAGAAGGACAACCAGTCCAAGGAGCAGGGCGATCCGACCGTCAGCATCGACGGGAAGACCATGCTGCTGGGCGACACCGGCAACTACCTGGTCACCCTCGACCTGAAGCAGACCAACAACGCGTACCGCGTGTGGAAGGCCGGCATCACCGACGATTTCGATGACGAGTACGTCGCCATCGACGAATCCAAGATCGAGGTGCTCGACCAGTCCGGCAAGGACGTGACCGGAAAGTTCAACGTCCAGATCAAGGACGGCGTCGCATACGTGTACGCGAAGACCGTGGACACGTGGATCCCGAAGAAGGGCGTCACCGTCAAGGGCGACCCCCAGCCGAAGGACCTCGCCAAGTATTCGACCAACGGCAAGCATGATCCGCTCAACGATCCGGCCATCGACCAGAACCTCCTCGGCCAGACCTACCAGGTCGTCATGCCGTACAAGGTCGTCAAGGTCAAGGACGGGTACACGGTCAGGAACAAGGCCATCCAGGTCACCAACGACACGACCGTGGAGACCAACGAGGTGTCCAACCCGCTCAAGCCCGTCAACCCGGCCAAGGACGTGACCGTCAAGGTCGGCGGCGAAAGCATCGACGGCAGGAGCGTGTACAAGGACCGCACCTTCCTCTACCAGCTCGACAGCTCCGTCATCCCGGCCGACCGCGCCTACCCGCAGGTCGACCAGTGGAAGATCGTGGACCCGCTGAACACCGAGTTCGACCAGTACACGGGCCAGTGGGCCGTGTACGCGACCCGCGACCTGTACAGGGACGGCAAGGTGCTCGCCGCCAAGGGTGACAAGCTCGCCGGCAACGGCTTCGACGGCTCGAAGCTCGGCGGCGACCTGTTCACCGCCACGGCCGACGCCAACGGCCAGGTCACCGTCGAGGCGACCGAAGCGTACCGTGCCCTCGTGTCCGCGGACAACGCGCATGAGAACGGCTGGCGCGCGTACATCCAGTGCAAGCGCCTGAAGGTGTCCGAACGCGTCGAGAACCAGTTCACCGAGATCTTCAACGACAAGGAGTTCCAGTCCAACATCGTGTGGACCCGCACCCCGGACATGACCCCGTCGATCCACATCGAGAAGTACGACGTGGCCTCCGGCGAACAGGCCGGCGACCGCGACGACGTGAAGGACGCGTTGAAGATGGCCGGAGACAGCCAGCAGATCGCGTTCAAGATCACCAACACGTCCAAGACGGACTCCTCGACCGGTGAGGGCGCCTGGTATCTCGCCAAGGACCTCAAGATGGTCGACAGGACCATCGCCGGCGAAGGCGACGTCACGGACCTGAAGTATCCGGACGATTGGGACACCCTCGTGCTCAAGCCCGGCGAGTCCACCATCATCACCGGCACGTTGAAGGGCGTCGAGCAGGGCGGCAAGCACACCGACCGTGTGAAGGTCACCGGCACGCCGCTCGTCGAATGCCCCGTCACCGACCAGTTCGGCGGCCAGCAGCCCACCGACGGCAACCAGACCGGCGACGAGAAGTCCGACGCCGACACGAAGGTCGACGGCGACGCGTCCGACACGACAGGCCTCAAGCAGGTCAAGGTCGGCGACAGGACCCTGTGCGAGGACACCACCGTGGACTCGAACACCGACGACTGGAGCGGCTACCGCGAGGATCTCGCCAAGACCGGCATGGCCATCGGCGGCGTCCTGCTGTCCCTCATCGCCTTCGGCGGTGTCGGCGTGACCCTCTTGGGCGCACGTCGCAGGACCTCGACCGTCAAGCACGGCGTGCATGCCGCCAAATGATCCGATGACCGTTCGGATCCGCCATACGGCATGAGTGACGCCACGGGCGGGATGTTGGAGGATTCTCCAACATCCCGCCCTTTTCCTTTCCCGGACCGTGGATGCCGTACAAGGCCGGCGTGGCTCGTCCGAAAGAACGGCCCACGCCCCCATCCATCTTATTGGGGTGCCACCCGTTCGAATATCTGCGCTCATACGGCCATGTGCACGTGGGAATGGTTGAGAGATCCGGCAACCGGCCGGCGATCCGAAAGCGGACGCCGACGATATCGGACTTCCACGGCAGCGTGAGCCGTCCGTGCAGAAAACAGAAGAATCCCTATCAAAGGAGACATCCAGTATGGATATGAAGAAGATCTCAGCCGCGTGCGCGACCGCCGCCGCGTTGGCCGCGTTGTGCGTCCCGGGCTCGGCGTTCGCCGCGGACGGCACGCTCGCTTTGAACGCGGGCGACGGCAGCACCCTCGCCGGACACAGCTTCACCGTGTACAAGGTCGCCAACTACAACGACGTCGTCAAGGACGGCGCGAACGTGAAGAGCGTGAGCGCCTCATCCCCGGACGCCACGACCGACGCGTGGGTCAAGGCCGCGTTGAACAAGAACGGCGTGACCTACAACACGTCCGAAGGCCGTAACGCCGCCGAACAACTCCTGCGGTTGAAGACCAATTCGGACACGCTGCGCAAGGTCGCCGGCACCCTGCAGTCCACCGCCGCGTCCAGCAAGGTGGCGGCCGTGAAGACCAACCAGACCTCCGCCACGGGCAGTCTGAACCTGACCCTGCCGGAGGGCTATTATCTCGTCGTCGACGCCCAGGGAATCCCGATCCTCGTGTCCACCACGATCGGCGGCAGCGTCAGGATGAGCAACGGCCAGACCCTCGGTTCCACCCAGATCAAGACCAACGTCACCAAGATCGACAAGAAGATCAAGAGCGTGGACGGCACGTGGAAGGATTCCGCGGCCGCGACCAACGGCGAGACCCGTGACTTCAAGGCCACGTTCACCGTGCCGAACAAGCTGGCCGTGGACACCATCACCCTCGAGGACCACATGACCGGCATCGTATACGTGGACGGTTCGTTCCACGCGACCACGTCGTCCGGCACGGACGTGACCAACCAGTTCGGCACCATCGGCAAGGACAAGGTCGGCAATTCCGACGGCACCGGCTTCAAGGTCACCAGCCTGCAGAGCCTCGTGGACACCTACCAGGGCAAGCAGGTGACCGTGACCTACCAGGGCAAGGTCGTCAACGCGTCCAAGGCCAACCAGGGCCTCAACCAGATCCTGATCACCTCGAACTGGCTGCCCAACGTGGTCCCGCCGGACGTGCCGACCCCGGGGCCGGGCACCGATGAGACCCCGGTCCCGACCTACGACGTGAATCTGAAGAAGATCAGCGCGGCCGACGGCAACAAGGTCATCCAGGGCGCCAAGTTCAAGCTCCACAACGACAGCCTGAACCAGTGGTACGTGTGGAACACGGGTTCGAACCAGTGGACGTTCACCACGGATGAGTCCAAAGCCACCGAATTCTCCACGAACGCGTCCGGCGTGATCAACTTCACCCTTCTGGGCGCCGGCACGTACACCGTGAAGGAGACCCAGGTGCCGACCGGCTACTTCAGCTTCGTCAAGCCGAGCTTCACCCTCAAGATCACCGACGACGGCCACGTGACCATCACCGGCAAGGACCAGCCGGGACTGACCGGCACGGTCAACAACGCGGACGGCAAGACCACCACCCCGACCGCCGTGGTGAAGAACATCGACAACATCACCCAGCTGCCGCAGACCGGCGCGACCACCATGGCCGTCATGCTGGTCGGCGCGTTCGCGATCATCCTCGTGGCCACCGCGTCCGGCTTCGCCGCCTACCGAGTCCGCCACGAGAACCTGGGCGACGGTCCGGCCATCGCCTGATTTTTCCGAATCGTCCCCGGCCTCGAAAGCGAAGGTCCGGGGATCCAGGAGCCGGGATCGTGCGGCCTTTTCTCCTGTCAGCCGCACGATCCCAGTCTTCCTCAAATACGGAACTCACATATGAATCACAAAGGATGAGGGAAATGGGATTCCTTACAAGACTTCTCGCCGGTCTCACGGCGGCCGCGGCGTTGGGAGCCGGCCTGACCGGCACCGCCAACGCGGTCGACGTGACCGGCGCGACCGGAACCACGAAAAGCGTCGTGAAGCTCACGGCCGATGACACGAACAACCTGCCTGACCATCTGGTGAATGGCGACTTCAGCGTGAACTACCACGACCAGTGGAAGGACAGCTTTGGCGGCTGGACCAGCATCGACCCGAACGCGGGCAAGACCCTGCACGCCACCAACTACGTCGACTCGAGCGGCACATGGAAATGGACCGCCATCAACGGGTGGGACAGGTCCAAGTTCGGCTGGACCAGCACCCAGAAGGCCGGAAGCAACGTCCAGCAGAAGGCCAACGCGGTCGAACTCCAGTACGACGACTCCACCGCCGACAACGTGTACGCGGAGCTCTGCGCCTACGAGGCCGGCACCGCGATCTACCAGGACATCAGGACCACGCCCGGCACCCTGTACAAGGTGAGGTTGAAGCACGCCAGCCTGAATCAGAGCTACCTGGACAAGATGCAGGTCATGATCGGCGCGCCGGGACACGAGCAGCCGGTCGAGATGACCCGCACCAGCGTCAACGGGCACGGCGACAAACTCAACGAGAAGTCCACGACCATCGCCACCAAGGTCACCAACGGCAACAACCGCCACCACGCCGACCAGTGGGAGACCTACGAGGGCACCTACCTGATCCCCGACGGGCAGACCACGACCCGGTTCACGTTCAGGAGCGTCGACTCCAAGCAGCTCGACTACGGCAACGTGCTCGACGGCATCGTGTTCGACAAGGCATACCGCCTGGACTACGACAAGAACGCTTCGGATGCGTCCGGTCAGGTTCCGTCGAACCAGCGTGGCAAGGAGAACACCGTCCAGCCCGCCAAAGCCAAGACCACCGGAACGGTGAAGACCGTCGTGGATACCTCTGACGGATTGCCGACCGAATTGGTCAACGGCGATTTCGAATATCCGGGAGCTGATGTCTTAAGCCAGAACCTTCGTGACAAGAAGAGGAACTGGTGGGGTGTCAGCCGCAAGGACAAGATGGTCTACGAGTCCGATAATCCCACCAAATGGGTCTCCCTCCCGTCGACCTTCGATTCGGATAGATTCGCATGGGATTCCAGCGAGGCCGGAAAAACGTCTGGCGTCCAGGAGGGGTCCTCGCAATGGCATACGAACGAGGTCGAACTTCAAAGGGATTCACGTACGGGCAACATGTACGCCGAGCTCTCTCCATACCAGGCACAGAGCAGCATCCACCAATACATCCGCACCACGCCCGGTGCCCTGTACAAGGTGCGGTTGAAGCATGCCAGTTTGAGCAGCGAGTATTTGGACAAGATGCAGGTTCTAATCGGGGCGGATGGAAACGAGCAGCCGGTGAGGATGACCCGTGTCGAGTCCCAGAACGGGCTTGACGCCATCGGGGAGTCCACGGCATCCACGACCATTTCGACCCACGCATCGAACAAGGCCGAGATCTCATGGGGTTCCGGGCTTGGATATCATTCGTCACGGAACCATGACGGACAGTGGGCGACTTATGAGGGAGTCTATGTAGCCACTTCCGATGTGACGGTGTTCACGTTCAAGAGCGTTGACTCGCCGTCCTTCAACACCGGAAATCTGTTGGACGACGTGTTTTTCACCAAGGCATACAAGCTCACCTATGACAAGAACTCGGCCGATGCGTCCGGTCAGGTTCCGTCGAACCAGCGTGGCAAGGAGAACACCACCCAGCCCGCTAAGACCAAGACCAGCGGAATCGTCAAGACCGTCGCGGACGACACGTCGAATCTGCCTGACCATCTGGTGAATGGCGATTTCAGCGTGAACTACAAAGACCAATGGCTGACCGGCGGTTGGAACTGGACATCCATCACCCCCGATGGCAAGTACCTGAACTCCGTCCGCAACTGGAACGACAGCGCCACAACCTGGAAGACCGTCAATGGTTGGGACAAGACCAAATTTGGCTGGTCCAGCACCCAGAAGGACGGTACCGACAACATCCAGCACAAGGCCGGCGCGGTCGAAATCCAATACGACGACCTCGCCGACAACGTGTACGCGGAACTCTGTGCCTACGAGGCCGGCACCGCGATCTACCAGGACATCAAGACCGTTCCCGGCACCCTGTACAAGGTGCGTTTGAAGCACGCCAGCCTGTACGACGGTTATCTGGACAAGATGCAGGTGATGATCGGCACTCCGGGCCACGAGCAGCCGGTCGAGATGACCCGCACCGGCGTGAACGGCAACGGCGACAAGCTCAACGAGAAATCAAACATCATCGCCACGAAAGTCTCGAACACGGGTGAGAACGATCGTAACCATGATTCCCAGTGGGAGTCCTACGAGGGCACGTATCTGATTCCCGCGGGCCAGACCGTGACCCGCTTCACGTTCAGGAGCGTCGGCTCCAGAAACCTTGACCACGGCAACTTGCTGGACGACATCGTGTTCGACAAGGCGTACCGTCTGGACTACGACAAGAACTCCAACGAGGCGGCCGGCAGCGTCCCGTCGAACCAGCGCGGCAGGGAGAACACCGTCCAGCCCGCGAAGGCGGAGGCCGGCGGAACCGTGAGGACCATCGCGGACGCGTCCAAATCGTTGACCGTGAACCCGGGCTTCGACGTGCCGGACTACTCCAAGCTGGACGACGGCGGCCTGCATTGGATGTACGTGAACCCCTCCGAAGGCAATGCGTGGTCATATTACGACTACATCAATCCGAGTGCTCCGAAGCATCAGGTCGCCGGATTGAGCCAGGCGACGTTCGGCTGGCAGGAACTGACCGGCGGCGACCATAAGACCACGTCGTTCGAGCTGCATCGGGAGAAGGACGGCAACGTGTGCGCGGACGTGCATGGCAGCCGGACCATCGGCCAGACCATCGACACGCAGGCGGGCGTGGCCTACACCGTGAGCATCCGTCATTCCGGCCGTTCCAAGGGCAACGCCGGCAGCGTGCAGGTGCTCGTCGGACCGGACAAGGACCATCTGCAGCCGTTGGAGATGAGCCGCATGAACGTGTCGCGCACCGGCGCGAAGTACGGTGACAAGACCGGCAAGGTCGGTACCGTCATCACGACCCATTCCGATTCCGTGGACTCCACCGAGGGCGACCATCCCGCATGGGACCATTCCGATGATTGGGAGACGTATTCCGGCACCTATGTCGCGACCGGCGGCAAGACCGTGTTCGCCTACCGTGGCGTGGACGAGAACGGCGATTCCGTCTCCGGCAACGACCCGGTCGCCGATTCCGTGATCGACGATCTGAGTTTCAAGCTCGCCTATCGTCTTTCCTACGATAAGAATGCGGCCGATGCGGCTGGTTCCATCCCGTCTGACGAGTATGGCAAGGAGAATACCGTCAGGCAGGCCAAGTCGAAGGCAAACGGCAGCGTGAAGCTCGTGGCGGATGATGATGTGGCGGAATACGCCGCCAACGGCCTGCCGAAGCAGATCATGAACGGTGATTTCGACCATGATTGGCGGAATATCGTCAGCCAGTCCAAGATGAGCGCGAAATACAATTTCGCCAACATCGACCCCGCGCACGGCGACGTGGAGATCAGCGGCGCGCTGAACAGCAAGGGCGAGGCGTCCAAGCACTGGGTCCACCTCAACGGGTTCGACGCCGCCAGGTTCGGCTGGAAGTCCAACCAGACCGACACCAGGGTCGACGGGCGCGGCGGCATCGTCGAGATCCAACGCTCCAAGGCGAACGACAACATGTACGCCGAGATCACCGCATCGCAGGCCAACACGTACCTGTACCAGGACATCGACACCGCGCACGATTATCCGACCGTGTACACGGTGAAGCTCCGGTACGCGCACAGGAACGGGACCATCAACTCCAATGAGAAGATCCAGATCCTCGTCGGAGCGCCCGGCCATGAGCAGCCGGTGGAGATGACCCGCATCGCGTCCGACCGAGGCAACAGGCTGGGTGAGAAGTCCACCACGGTGAACGCTCCGAACACGGATGGCTGGCTCGGCTCGTGGGACACGTTCCAGGGTTCGGTCGTGGTTCCCGCCGGTCGGAACGTCAGCAGGTTCACGTTCAAGGCGTTGGGTTCCATCGACGGCATCTCCGGCAATCTGATCGACGACGTGCAGTTCAAGCTCGCCTACAAGCTCTCCTACGACAAGAATTCGCAGGACGCCTTCGGCCAGGTCCCGTCCGACGAGACCGCGAACACCGTCAAGCAGGCCAAGACCAGGACGACCGGCACTGTGAGGGCCGTGGCGGATGACGTGGATGGCCTGCCGACCGAATTGATCAACGGTGATTTCCAGACCTACGGGAATGAGGCGATCAATAGGCGACCCAACTATGAGTTGACGTTTGTGGACGGTTCCGGCAACGTCATGACCGGAAAAGACATCAACGGAACGTGGGGCCGGCTTGATTCATGGGACTCCGCGAAGTTCGGTTGGAAGTCCAACGATACGGCGCGGGGACACTCGTCCATTGTCGAGGTGCAACGTCCTTTCAACACTCCGAGCACGTCCACGTCCACGAATGTGTGGGGTGAGATCGCGGCCGCATCGCAGGGCAAGTACATCTATCAGGACATCGCCACCACGCCGGGCGTCATGTACAAGTGGAGCATCAAGCACGCGTCGCGAAACACCGCGAGGGATGACAGCATGCAGGTCCTGATTGGCGAACCCGGCGAGGAGATTGCGCAGGAAGCCACCAGAACCACCTCGAACGGTTCGGACAAGACCGGCAAAGTCGGAACCATGATCACCACGCATGGCGTTGCGCAGTATGGCCAGTGGGAGACATACACCGGCACGTACATCGCCACAAGCACCGTCACCCGATTCACATTCAAGTCGGTTACCGACGTTATGGCTGGCGGTGGTTCCGACTCCGCCGAAGGCAACTGCATCGACGATGTGATGTTCATGAAGGCGTACAAGCTCACTTACGACAAGAACGCGGCCGACGCGACCGGCTCCGTCCCGTCCAACACGACGCCGGGCACCACCCAGACGATCTCCTCCAGAACCGAAGGCAAGGTGTCCGACCTCGTGCAGCGCACCACCACCCACGAGGATGGCAGCGTGACCGTGAGGACCGTCGACCAGAGCACGGATGTGGTGTCCGGCTGCCAGGTCTACTATCCAGCCGGCCAGAAGATCACGTTGGCGACCATGGCGAAGGACGACGACTGCTGGGATTCCAGCATGCTGTCGCGTCCGAGCCACACACAGCTGGGGTGGAACCAGGATCCGCAGGCCACCCAGGCGCAGGCCCAGGTCACGATGGTCGAGGGCGGCATGACCGTGTACGCGGTGTGGGTCGGCAACCCGGTCCTCACCTACGACACGAACAAGCCGAGCACATGGACCGGCGAGATGCCGTCCACCCCGGCGTCCGTATCCGTGGCTTACAACACGGCCGCGGCGGACGGGTCCGGCTGGCGGGCGGGCGACACGACGAAGATCCGCGGCTACAAATTCCTCGGCTGGTACACGGGACCGCAGGACAATGCGGGCCTGTACGACTGGACCAGGCCGTTGACGGGCAGCGTGACCGTGTACGCGCACTGGCAGCGGTTGCAGGCCAACGTGGTCTACAACGCGAACGGCGGCACCGGTTCGCATCCGAACACGACCGGCTGGCAGTATTCGGATGTGACCATTCCCGGTGACACGTCCAAGTCGTTCAAACGCGACAAGTACGTGTTCAAGGGTTGGGGCACTAAACCCGGTAAGGCGGACGTCGTCTATAAGGACGGCAGCAAGGTCGCATTGCAGGACAAGGACATCACCCTGTACGCACAATGGCAGGAGGTTCACGAGAACTTCGTCGAAACGGGCGGTATCGGCCTGCCGATCGCCATCGCGGGCGGCGTCCTGCTGCTCATGTTCGGCATCGGCTCGACCGTCATGCTCACCAGACGCATGAACGGCCACGGCATGCCGGACGACGAGTGACCGGAACCCGGTGACGGAAGGGCCGGCGGACGGCCATCCACCAACTCCATTCGGACGTGGGCGGAATGGTCCGGACGCCGGCCCTTCCCGTTGCCCATCCCCGTCGATATTCGTGGAACGGATCGTGGCAAAGGTATGGACGTTATGGATTGGGATTGGATCATCGAGGGCGAACGTGCTTCGGAGGGACGTCGCATGCGGCGCCTGCGCCGCATACGCGCACGGCATGCGAGACGCGTGTTCCGCGCACTCATCGCCGTCACGGTCGTGTTCTGCCTGGCGGGCGTGGGCACGTTCGCTTGGCTTGGCGTGGAACAGGCCGGAGCGGCCCGCAGGGCGGCCGAATCGTCCGCCCTGGCCGCGAAGGACGACCATTCCGCCGAGAAGTACGCGCGCATGGTCGCCGCGGCCCGCGAGTACAACCGGAGGCTCGCCGCCACGCCGCATGTCATCGGAGAGACGTCCGGCAAGGACGGGACCATCGATGGTGATTTCGGGTTCAAATCGGACACGGAATACCAGAACCTGCTGGATTTCGGCGACGGGATCATGGCGACCATCGAGATCCCGTCCATCGGCGTGGACCTGCCCGTCCGGCACGGGGCCGACGCGTACGCGTTGGAGAACGGTGCGGGACACCTTCACGGCACCAGCCTGCCCGTCGGCGGGCAAAGCACCCACAGTGTGATCACCGGACATACGGGAGTGGCCGACAAGGCCCTGTTCACCCGGCTCACCGAATTGAGGAAGGGTGACGTGTTCTACGTGAGGGTCGCAGCCCAGACCCTCGCCTACAAGGTCGAACGCATCCGCAAGGTCGATCCGGACGATCTGCGCGACGTGCGCATCCAGCCGGGACGCGACCTGGTGACGCTGGTCACCTGCACTCCGATCTTCCTGAACACGTATCGGCTGCTCGTCACGGGCGAACGCGTGAGCATGCCGGACGACGCGCCCTATCCCGAGGACGCGCCCAGGACCACCGGCCGTGACGCGCGCCCGCTGCTCGTGTCCGGTGTGGCATTGCTCGCGGGCATGCCCGTGGCGATGGTCGAGTCCAGGCCACGCGTCCGTCCGTACGGACGTCACGGCATGAAACGGTAGACGCCCACACGCCGGCACCGCCTCATGCGGGGGTAGACTGGTGGGTATGCGCGCCATATGCCTCCGAGACCGCGACACGCCGATGGCGCCGATATCGGATTGGGGGCACGTGGAATGGTTGTCGGAAACGTCGCAGGGATGTTTCCATTGGAGCCACGACCCCGATACGGGGCATGGCATTGGAGGGAGAATTATGAACAAGAAGGCTTTCGCAACGGCCGTCGCATCCGTGGCCGTCGCGGGCACCATCGCCGCGCCGGCAATGGCCGACGAGACCGCGACCACCCCGGTCGAACAGGCCCAGCAGGCCGTCGAGCAGGCCCAGCAGGCCGTCGAGCAGGCCGCGGCCCAGCCGACCACGCAGCCCCAGCAGGACCAGGTCGCCGCGGCCCAGCAGGCCGTCACGGACGCGAAGACCAGCCTCGACCAGGCCGCGGCCGGCACCCAGCAGGCCCAGCAGCAGGTCCAGCAGGCCCAGACCGGCGTGCAGCAGGCCCAGCAGAACGTGCAGCAGGCGCAACAGCAGGTCGAGACCACCATCAACAACGATCCGAACGTGGCCGCCGCCCAGACGGGCGTCAACCAGGCCCAGACCAACCTCGACAAGGCCCACGACAGCCTCGCCGCCGCGAAGGACAAGGCCGACCAGAGCGCGAAGAACGCCGAGACCATCAAGAAGGCCATGAACGACAGCCAGTCCATCCGTGACGACGCCGCCAAGGCCAAGGAACAGGCCGAACAGGCCGTGAAGGACGCGCAGCGGAAGGTCGACTCGACCGACAAGACCAAGCTCGACCAGACCACCGCCGCGAAGCAGGACGCGCTCGGCAAAGCCCAGACGAAGGCCGACCAGGCATCCGCCGCCGCGCAGCAGGCCCAGCAGAAGGCCGACCAGGCGAAGAGCCTGCTCGACGAGGCCACCCGCATCGCGGGCGACGCGAACGATCCCGCCAAGATCCAGGAGGCGCAGGACAAGGCCAAGCAGGCCGACCAGGCCGTGAAGGACGCTAAGACCGCGCAGGCCCAAGCCACCGTCGCCGAGGCCACCGCGAAATCCGAGGCCGACAAGACCCGCACCCAGGCCGACCAGGCGAAGGCCGCGCTCGACAAGGCGAACGACATGAAGGACGCCGCCCAGGAGAAGGCCGACAAGACCTCCGCCGCCCTGGACAAGGCCACCGCCGCGAAGAACACGGACGCGAAGGCCGTGAAGGACGCCCAGGCCGCCAACGACAAGGCGCAGGCCGCGCTCGACAAGGCCGACCAGGCCGTGAGGGACGCGCAGGCGCAGGCCGACAGGACCAAGGACGAGTATGCGGCCGCGAAGGACGCGTACGACAAGGCGCAGGCCGCCGCGGACGCCGCGAAGCAGGCCGCGGACGAGGCCGCGAAGGCGCAGGCCGAGGGCGCGGCCGGATGGTTCAAGACCAACAAGGCCGAACAGGCGTACAAGTATCTGACCGACGACAGCGTGTCCCAGTACCTGGAATACACGCACATCGGCGCGAAGGACGACGCGACCAGCCTCGACAACCTGCTCAAGGCCCTCGACATGATCGACGAATGCAACAAGCTGCGCGCCGACCATGGTCTGGAACCGTTGAAGGTGTCCGAGACCGCGATGGCGATGGCCATGGTCCAGGCCAACTACGCGGCCAACGGCCATTACAACCACAACTACCAGTACGACAACGTCGGCGAAAACCTCGACTGGGGCTTCTCCGACGACGATCCGTACGACGACTGGTACACGGCCGAGAAGGAGACCTACGACGCGGCCGTGAAGTCCGGCGACTATCCGGACCTCGCCAAGCTGTCCCCGTACGACGTTTTCCTGAAGTACCCGGACCTGTACCAGCAGGTCGGCCACTACCTCAACATCGTCGACCCGGAGTACATCGCCACCGGCATGGCCTACAGCGGCTACGGTGAGACCAACTACGATCACGCGTTCACGCAGGAGTACTTCAACGACTGGAACTCCTACAACGCGAACGACACCACGTTCGATGCCAGCGTGTACCGCGCGAAGGTCGAAGCGTACGTCAACCAGATCAAATCCGCGCAATCCACGTACGAGGACGCGTTGAAGCAGGTCGAGGCCGCCAAGACCGCGCTCGACAAGGCCAACACGGCCCACGCGTCCGCCGTCCTCACGCTCGACAAGGCCACCTCCTACCTGCAGGACACGCAAGACGAATCCGCACGCACCACGCAGCTGCTCGCCGACGCGACCCGCAAGGCCGCAGAAACGCAGACCGCGTACGACCAGGCGAAATCCGCCGACGAGCAGGCGCAGGCCAGCCTCACCACCGCCGAAACCGACCGCCAGACCAAGCAGACCGCGTACGACCAGGCGAAATCCGCCGACGAGCAGGCGCAGACGCGTCTCACCCAAGCCCAGGCCGCGCTCGACAAGGCCAACACGGACGTCAAGCAGGCCGAACAGGACAAGACCGCCGCCGACACGCGTCTCGACGTGCTGACCGACGCGAAGAACGCCCTCGCCAAGGCCCAGACCGCATACGACCAGGCCAAGAGCGAAGCCGACCAGGCCCAGCAGGCCAAGCAGACCGCGCAGGACGAACTCGCCCAAGCCCAGACCGCGTACGAGCAGGCCAAGAAGGAAAGCGACAAGGCCGCCCAACAGGTCAAGGACCTCGAAAACGCCAAGACGGACCTCGCGGCCAGGACCCAGGCCCTCGCCGCCGCGCAGGCCGACCTGGACGCGAAGACCCAGGCATACGACGCCGCCAGGAACGAGGCCGACAAGGCCAAGCAGGCCGAAACGGACGCCGAAACCGCGGTCAGGAACGCGCAGCAGGCGTTGACCGACGCGCAGGCACGCCTCGCCAAGGCCAAGAGCGACGCGAAGGACACGGAAGCCGTCAAGACCGCGCAGGCCAAGGTCAAGGAAGCACAGGACGCGCTCGACCAGGCCAAGACGATCCTCGCCAAGGCGCAGGCCGACCTCAAGCAGGCCCAGACGGTCGAAGCCCAGGCCAAGAGCGACTACGAGACCGCGAAGGCAGCGCTCAAGACGGCCCAGCAGGCCGCCAACCCGAAGCATGACGACAATGCCGGCCAGACCAGTCTGAACGCCGCCCAGCAGGCCACGGTCGAAGCGGCCGCCAAGGCCGACAAGGTCATGGCATCCACCGGCGCGGACACGAACGGCATCATCCTCGCCGTCGTCGCGTTCGCCGGCATGGGCGCCGCCACGCTCGACCTGAAACGCCGCCGCATGGACGTGACCGCACGCCACGGCATGCGCTGACCCAATTCCCCCTCCAAACAAACAGGCGGCCGGAACAGGACGACGGAAAACCACATGACGGTTTCCCGACCCTGTTCCGGCCGTTTCTCTCTCAGGACCCAGATCCACCACGGTTCGGTAAAATAAGCCAAAGAAGGAGAAACCATGCCCAACACGCAACTGCGTCAACATATCGACGACATGCCCGGCATCCTCGCCAAACTTGAACGGATTCCGGAAATCACCACCCGACTGGACCTCATCGACACCCTGCGCGCCCACGCCCTCTCACTGGAACCGTTGGATGGCGTCGAAACCATGGCATTATCCGATTACGACCGCGACTGGCTCGTGAGATACACCTACAATTCAAACGCCATCGAAGGATCGACCCTGACTCTTCAGGACACATCCCTCGTATTGGAAGGCGAATTCGTGCCCTCGGATTCCCCGGCACGTTTCGTGTTCGCGGCGCGCGGCGTCGCCGACGGCATGGCCTACGTCCGCGAATACGCCTCCGAAAGACGTGAACTCGACCCGGAACTGATCCAAAGGATCCACGAGGTGACCGCATTGGACCTGCAGCCGTTCGCACGCGGCACGTTCCGTCCTTACGGATATCTGGCGAGAATCACCGCGACCCGCGTCAAGACCGCCGACCCGTTGGAGATCCATGACGACCTGCAAGCCCTGATCGACGGGCTGAACGGAAGCGACGCGCACCCGTTGCTCAAGGCCGCGGCGTTCCATACGATGTTCGAAAACATCCATCCATTCATGGACGGCAACGGCAGGACCGGCCGGCAACTGCTCAACCTCATGCTGTTGGAGAACGGATACCGTCCCGTGGCGATCAAGCATGACGCCGGACGTGTTTACGCCCGGGGTCTCGAATCCTGGCAGGTCGACGGTGATCCCGAACCGTTCTGCTCCATCCTGTTCGACTGCGTGGAACAGGAGGAACGCACGTTCATCGACCTTGTCGAACGGCTCCGTCATGATCCGAAAACCACGGACGGCTCCATCGCCATGGATGCTCCGGGCCAGGATGTCCAGCCGCCGGATCCGGCCGATGTTCCGGACGATGCACGGCCGGACGATCCCGGCATCGGCCTGGTCTGACCCTCTTCGCAGGTCTTGACGGCTTCCAGCATGAGCAAGCCAGCGAGACCGCATCCCGAACATAACCGAACATCCGATACCATCCTACAGACGGCCGGAACAGGACGATGGAAACCCATACAAGGGTTTCCCGAACCTGTTCCGGCCGTCCGTTTCCCCTGGAACGTCCACATGAACGAAGGACATCCACGTTGCTACCATGGGAAACGGGAAGCAATGAATCCATCCACCATAATCGCGGGGTCCAATGCTATTTGAAATGAACCGTGTCCTAATGTGCCGGAACCATCCGGTACTGGAATTCGCGTACTCATCGAACGCGGGTTTCATCCTCGAAGTGGGTGACGTGTTCGATCCGAGCCGCGTACCGGTCGGCATGTACGTGGATGGACAGCCCCGACCCGACAGTGATTCGGTGACCGCATGGTGGCGGTCCCGGGGAATCCCCGCCACAAGGGACGGTCTGCGCACGCTGCTCATGGCCACGGGCATCCCCTCCGGAAAAGAACTGCTCGACCGTTCCATGGGATTGAGCCTGTCCGACCAGTACTGGGTCCGTCCCGCCGGCATGGACGCGCTGCGTTGGGAGGACCTCAACTTCTTCCACAACGATTTCGACGAACGGCTCGGCAAGGCGTTGTTCACCGGCGACTCATCCCGTATCGGCGACGTGAACACGCCGGACGTGACCAGCGCCGGAGACCTGCCCAAACGGTGGATCATCCGTGACGACGGCGTCAGGACCCTCATCAAGGCGGGACGGTCCGGCCAGGAGCCCGACAACGAGCGGATAGCGTGGAAAACGGCCCGCCTGCTTGGCATCGACCATGTCGAATACCGTGTGGGCAAGATCAACGGGGCCAGGGTGTCGGCATGCGATGAAATGCTTTCGGATACGGAGGAGCTCATTCCCGCCGGACAGATCATGTGGATCTTCCGGAAGGGAGGATACCGGGAACGGCGCGACATCTGGGTGGAGGCCTGCCAACGGCTCGGCGTCGACCGTGACACGATCATGCACGCCACGGATGATTTCCTGTTCCTCGACTTCCTGCTACGCAACACGGACCGGCATTACAACAATTTCGGTCTGATCAGGGACGTGGAATCCTTCGCCATCCGTCCCGCCCCGATCTACGACAGCGGAGCGAGCCTGTGGAACGGCATGGATCCCGACGCCATGGACAACGGGGACTACCGGACGAAACCGTTCTGGACCGACCAATGGGGAGAGGAGGACAACGCGTACTGGCAATTGTCCCTCATCGACGATTGGGACAGGTACGACCTCGGTGTTCTGGACGACGTGCCCGACATCGTCCACGAACAGCTTTCCACCAACCAGCGCCTCTCCCCCATGCTCATCGACCGGATCACGGGCCTGCTGCGTGGCCGGCTCCCGATCATCAGACATCAAAGGGACGTCGCCGCGCCCCACATGATCGGTTTGCATCCCACCCATGGATTGGACGATCTGTCCCCAGGACTCCAACCGCCGGACCCGTCCAATATTCCAGACGCCACCGGACCATCCGGCCCCGACATCAGCCTGTCCTAGGGGTATTCCACGTATTCGGCGGACGGAAGCTTCCGGCATCCTTCCCCATCGGTCTCTCGCACTCCCACTCGTGAACCCCCATGATGGTATCGGACGGGGTGCGTGTGGAAAGAACGGCATAGGAAAAACGACGATCCTGTGCGAGGAGGAAACGGTGGGCGTGATCATCATCGCCGTCTTCTGGCTTTTGGGCCTGCTGACGGTTTGGAGCATGTGCGTCGTGTCGGCGCGGGCCGACCGGCGTATGGAAGAGCTCCACCATGCCGGTGGAGTGTCCAATGGCAAGGGTTCTGCGAATCCCCCTGTCTGATATCGTCCGCGTGTCATGTGGATTGTGCGGAACCGTACGGTCGCATGGCCGGCCGATTCCGGGACATGTCCTAACTAGGGAGGAATCCATATGGCTGCAACCCTTTGCATCCTGGTCCTGATGGTCGTCGCCGCCTCATGCCTGTATGAGGCGTTCGTGTACATGGCCGTCAAACAGAAAAGCACCTTCGTTGGCCGCAAGACCAAGGAAAAGGTTCTCGCCATGAGCCGTAAGACCCGTCAAGGCAAGGCCGTCCTGTTCATCGTGCTCGCCGTCGTCTGCTTCGTGCTGATGGTCGTGGCGGGCATGCTGATGGCCCATGCCGGATACAACGTGTGACGTCGGACCGGCTCACATCCATGATGGGTGGGATGGTTCCGTATCCACGGGATTCCTCCCGCCCATCTTCCGTCTTTTCAAAAGAGGTGGGAATGTCCGTCGACGATGAAGACGAATACGACGGTTCGGAAGCAGATGGCATGGAACCGGACGGCGATGGGGCCGATCCGTTCGTGCCGATGTTGGAGGACGATGGGCACAGGCTCGGCCGTCCCGCGCGGCGTGGCGTCGGCGTGGTGGGTTTCGTTCCCGCGCCGACCAGACTGTCCATTCCCGAACTCGACTGGCTCATGCGCGTGCGTGACGGCGCCGGCCGGTCGGTGCGCGTGCCGGAACACCGGTATTCGCGTTCCGACCGCGGCGCGGTCGAATCGGCTCGCGGACGCCTGTATTCGATGGTGTCGAAGCAGGTCAGCCAGACGAAGAGCCTGTACAAGGCGCGGCAGCGTGACGAGGAAGGCATGCTCCCGTTGGGTTCCGCGAGCCCGTTGGACATGATCACCCGCGATTTCAACGAACGTCCCCTGATCCCATGGCATCAGACCAGCACGGGACGGGCGGGAGTGCTCACCACTTTCGTGGCCGGTTCCGGCGCGCAGCTGATCCCGGGTCCGCCGATCGGCATCGACGCGCTTTCCCGCGAACTGTTCCAATTCGACTGCTGGGGTACGTACGACGCGCACATGACCACCAGTCCCGACCTGTTCTTCAGCGGCCTGCGCGGCCAGGGCAAAAGCTATTGCGCGAAGACGATCGCCGTGCGCGAGATCGGGTTCGGACGCAACGTCATCGTCCAATCCGACCGGCAGGGCGAATGGAAGGCCATTGCGCGGGCCATTCCCGGCGGGCAGGTCGTTTCCCCCGGCAAAGGCAACTATCTGAACCCGTTCGCCATGCCCGACATGTCCCACGTCACGTCGGACGAGGATCGTAGGGCGTTGCGCCAGGAGGTCCTGGCCGGCAGGAAAAGCGCCATGATGGCGTTGGCGGAGGCGGTGAGGGAACCGGACCGTCCATTCCCGTTGGACAAGGACATGCTGTCCCTGATCGACCAGCTCATTGCCTCGTACGGTATCGGTCCGATGACGTTGCAGGCCGCGGTCAAACGACTGTCCGACTGGGATTGGGTGGATTCCATATACTCGCATATCCACGGCTTCGAGCATTACCGTGATCTGGCGCGTGAGAAGGCCAGCGAGGCGGCCCGCGTGTTCTCCCCCATGGTCGAGGGCGGAACCATGAGCGGCATGTTCGACAAGGAGTCGACCATCACGTTGGATCCGGCCGCGCCGATCATCGTGTTCGACACGTCCGGTCCCGTGTTCCAGGATCCCACGTTGAAACGCGTGTACACCGCGGCGGTCAGCTCGTGGATCGACCGCCTGCTGCAGGCGCGTGACGGACTGCGTCGCATCATCGTGTGCGAGGAGGCGTGGGACCTGCTGAGCAACCCGCAATTGGTCGACTCGTTGCAGACCCGGCAGCGTTCCGCGGGCCATTGGGGTTGCGCGACCTGGCTGATCGTGCATGGCGTCGCGGACATGACCCAGGTGTTCACGGCCGGCAGTGGCCTGCGCGGCAAGGTCGAACAGTTGATGAATCTGATGGAGACGAAGATCATCTACCGGCAGGGTGGCGAGAACATCCCCCTGCTGAACCGTCTCATCCCCGACTTGAGCGAGGACGAACTCGACCAGATACCACGTTTGGCGCAAGGCTATGGCATCTGGCGTATCGGACACGAGCATCCACGCATGATCCTTCCCATCGCCGGACCCATGTGGGCGCGCGTGTTCGACACGTCAAGCCTGCGCAGGGCGTCATAGGAGAATCGCCATGAAGTATCGGATCCTATTTCACTCCCATGTCTTTGTTCACAAGGCTCATGCAGTCTTTTTTCGCTTGTCTGAACCCCGAAAGGTCCTCATAATGGCGGATTACCCTTTGATCGGGATGCAGTTCTTTCGCGGGCCATGTTTTTCCAGAAGCGCTGTACACCGTCAGATTGCCGGTGACTTCGAAACTTTCGCTCCGGTATTCCTCGCCCTTGTCCGTTTGGCCGGTCAGGATCACGCTGGTTCGCGGGGCGACCGCGAACAGGAGTTTCGACTCACCTGGAGCAAGACCGAAGCTTCCCTTATCGTTGAGGACCGCGGAACCAGCCTTGTATCCTCCTTTCCTGTCGAATTCCGGCATACATATTCTCATGCTTTCAGCATGTTTCGTATCCCTGCTCAGGGAAATGACGGTGTCCTCCGTCCTACCGCTGTTGGCCAGAACCATCGCGAATGTGGACTGAGTGGACATGACATCCGCCTTGATTCTCACATTGGGTTCCATCCTGTCGAGCATGAACCATGTATAGTCTGGGCCGGACCGGTCAAACTGCCAGTTGCCAACGACGATCTGATAGCCCGTCAGCACTATGGCGACGATTGTAGCCACGTTCGCAAACAGGCCTATCACCTCCGTCGCGCATTTCCACCGTTTCATCCACTCCGTCCTCGGGCTTCCGCCGATGCTCTTCGCCGTATCGGCGTGATTCGTCGCTTTGGATCCGTCGGAGGGTTCCCTTTCCTCGGTGGAGTTCCTTTTCTTCGGGGGTTTCCGTCTTTTTTGGACCATTCTCTTTCATTCCCTTTCCCTATTCTGGAGGTTTTCCATGGATCTTATAAGCAATTTTATGTGTGCTGACGCCGGCCAGCGGCTGACGGTGGCCGTGCTGTTCATCGCCCTCGTGCTGAACCTGCTCTCCTTCGCGTTGAAGCTGTTCGATTTGTTCCTCCGTTCGTCTGGCCAAGATGAGGAAGACGACTTCTCCCAGCAAGGCTGGTCCAATGATGCGGAAGACAACCGGAAGGGATTGGCGTCATGACGGGACATCGGATCACGGCACGCCGCGGCTACGACCGTGAGGAATTGAACTCGGACAACCGCCGCAAGGTCATGGACGCGTGGAAACGGTTCGAATCATCGAAGCCGGGCGTATGGCTGAGCCGGCACACGGACCTGCTGGAACGTCTCTCGGACGAGGAAAGCCATCTCGTGGCGCGTGTCGGCGCGATGGTGTGCGTGTTCGCGTTGATCCTCTCGATGGTCTTGTTCCTCGCCGTCCAAGGCAACATGCTCGCCTGGACGCTGTTGACGCTGCCCGTGTTCGCGGTCGCGTTCATGGTTGTCATGGCCTTGTGGATCTTCTGGGACGCGTACCGTGATTCCGAGGAACGCGCGGCGGACTGGCTGTCCACGCGTCCCGGCGTGGCCACGTGGCGTCAGCTCGCCGCGGACTATGGGCCGCGGGCCATCAACCGTGACGTGGTCCCGTCCGTACTGCCGCGCATGCTGGCGGATTTCCGCGACCGGAAGCCGGGCGCCATCCGCCCCCGACCCTGGCATGCCGCATGGTATGTGGGCGATTCGTGGAACATGGAGGTGTGGCTGGGTTCCGAACGGCACATCTACGTATTGGGTCCTACCCGTTCCGGCAAGACCGTCAGCGTCGTCATCCCCGCCGTGGTCGAGGCGCCGGGTTTCGTGCTCGCGACCTCCACGCGAGGGGACATCATCAAAACGACGCGTTACCTGCGTGAATGCGGCGTGAAGGATCGGGTGACCGGCGCATCGTTCGGCAATCGCGGGCCGGGAACCACGCACATCTTCGACCCCGAAGGCGTCGCGGAGAACGATCCGGACACGCGGCACAACATGCGTTGGACGCCATTGCAGGGTTGCGACGATCCGGCCGTCGCGATGCGCCGCGCGCAGACCATGGTCGCGATCGGCGGCATGGGAAGCGGCTCCAACAACCAGGAGTGGGGCGTGAGCGCCACCATGTACGTGCAGGCCATGCTGTACGCGGCGGCCATCGCGGACCGCACCATCAACGACTGCTACCGTTGGAGCCTGTCGCCGGAGGCCGCGCAGGAGGCCGCCGACCTGATCCGCAAGTACACGCCGGAACGCGAGATGGACCGTTGGGCCGCGACGTTGAACGCCCTGCCCCACGTCGATCCACGCCAGAAAGGATCGGAATGGTTCGGCGTGAAGAACGCGTTCAGCATCCTCGCCGACCCGAACGTGAGGGCCCGCATGAACCTGAGCCCCTCCGACCCGCGACTGATCGACCCGAAACGCATGGTCCTGCGCGGCGACACCGTGTACGTGCTGTCCAAGCCACGCCGTGACGGCGGCGTCGCCGGCAACGCGGGCATCTTCGTGAGCCTCCTGCTCGACACGTTCCAGGAGGCATGCCAGGACCTCGCGTTCGACAAGGCCTCCGGCTCGCGCGGCAAGATCGAGCCCCCTGCACGGTTCGTGCTCGACGAACTGTCGAACATCGAGAAATGGCCCGGCCTGCGCAACGCCATCACCCAGGGCGGCGGCAACGGCTACCAGCTGATCATCGTGGAACAGTCCCGCCAGCAGATGGCCGACGAGAAGGACGGGTACGGCAAGGCCGTGGAACAGACCGTCTGGGAGAACTGCCATCGGATCATGCTCAAGGGCGTGTCCGACGACGAGACGTTGAAATGGTGGATCAGCCAGATCGGCACGCACCACCGCACACGCCGCGAATCAAGCTGGAATCCGGGCCAGGGACCGTTGGGCGGATTGACCACTCGCCACGAACGTGAGGAATCCGTCACCCAGCAGGAACTGAGCCTCCTGCCCGTCGGCTACGCGCTCGTGGAACCATTGGGCCAGGCGCCCGCCCTCGTGCACATGATCATGTTCCACGACCGCGACTGGTGGCGCGAGGGATTGGAGGACCTGCGTCCCTCCGCGGGCCAGGCATGGCATGAGACGGAAGGAGCGACCGCATGAGCGACGACGCCGTGGACAAGTTCTTCGACGAGATGGTCTCCCCCGCGTCCACGCCGACGGAATCCACCCCGCCGGACGAGGCCGACAAGCCCGGGGAACCGGATACGATCATGGACGACTCCACGGGACGGGACGAGCCGGAGCATGGGCCGTCCACCCCGGGTGGCGTGACGGACGGTTTGGAACGGCCGTCGTTCTGGACCGACGACATGGAACGCGACTTCCAGGAGGAAGTCAGGACCATGTTCGACGACATGGTGAACAGGCAGCGTGGCGAACTGTCCGTCAGGGAGCAATGCGAGCACGCGTACGAACAGTTGACCGCCGCCGTGAACGGCAAATACAAGGAGCTGACCGGCAAGGACCTGCCGTCCTCCATGGCGCGCAACCTGGACCAGCTGCTCACGCAGATCACCATGGCCCCGCTCAACGAGCCGGAGCATGGTCCCGGCCTGTGGGCCAAACTCCCGCAGAACTCCCTCGCCACCATGGTCGAGGCCCGCCCGTTGGACCTGACCGGCTCCCCCACGCGCATGGACATCGATCTGATGATGCTGCACACCATACGCATGGGCCGGTTCCTCACCACGCATTACACGGATTGGGCGCGCACCCTGCCATCCTGTTGGATCCGCCACGACGACGTGGTCCAGGAGGTCTACTCGCTCAAATGCTACATGGACATGATCGTCGCGAGCCCGAACGGCGGCCTGTACGCGCCGACATTGCAATCATTGATCCACTCGTCGTTGGAACGCGTCAAGGGATACCTGTCCTCGGCCGACACGTCCAGCGCGGACCACAAGCACCACCTGTCCACGGCGGACGACCGCAAACGCGAACAGGCGCGATGCGACGAGTACAGGCATTGGTTCGAACGCGACGGCGGTTGGGCCGGAGAGCCCGGCTTCGGACCGTCCTGGCGGTTCACGAACGCGTCCGAGGGATTGGACGCGGTATGCGATCTGATGACACCCACCCGCGTCGATGACGAGGATGATCGGGACGACAAGGCATTGTCCGACCAGGTCGACAAGTGGCGCGCCGGATTGGAAGGCCTGCGCGGCAACTATGCCATGGACCACAAGCCGGAGCATCTGGCCGCCGCAAGGAATGACGAGGAACGGATCCGTCGCGCCCTCCTGGACTACACGACCCGTGAACGGTCGAGCCGTGACCGGCTCGACCGTGCTGTCACGGCCGCCGTCAGACTCACGCGCGACCAGGAACGCTCCATGCCCATGACGGACGAAGACCGCCGCGCCCTCGCCGATCTGATCGACCAGGGACGGAGCATCCTCCGCGAATACGGAAGCAGCCAGTTCGACGACGCCTACCAGCCATGCTCCATCGACATGCAGGACGATCTGACCGAACGGTTGAACCGGCTTGTGGACGGTGATCCAGCCAACGTGTTCGACCATTGCGACCGTATGCTCGACCAGCTCGACGACGTGTTCGAACGTGGAAAGGACGGACGATGAGCAGCGAACAGCCCAGCCTGTTCGACCAGTTGACGCCGTCGGACTCGCTGCGTGACGACCTCGCATGGATCGACTCCCTGCAGGAAGACACGCAGGAGGACGACAAGCCCGCCAGGCAGGAACGCAAGCCACGCAAACGCCGCGGCCGGAAGAACATTCCAACCGGATATGACCGGCGCGACGACGCCCAAACCGACGAGCCCACTCCCCCGCCACCGCCGGCCAAGCCCGAGCATGAGCCTGAACAGCCCATGCTCATCGTGCCCGACATGACCCAAACGGATGAGCCCATCCCACCGGCCGGATTGGAGGCTCCGACCACCGTGATCGAACCGCCCGACCCGGAAACGCCGGATGGGAGTCCGGCCGAAACCACCGTGATCGGACCGGGACCCGAATCCGAAACGACCATCCTTCCGGAAGAGGTGTTGGAGGACGTGGCCGACCCCGACGCGCCATCCAACGACTCGAAGGCCATGACCTGGGTCAAACGCAGTCTGATCATCGCGGGCGCCGCCATCGTGCTGCTCATCATCCTCGCCCTGGCGGGCTCCCACTCGACGGCCGTCAAGGAGAAAAACGCCTATGAGCGCGTGCAAGCGTCCATGAGCCAACTGGCCGCATGCAACGGTAAAGCGAAAACCACGGTCGGCAATGCAGACAAGGCCGGCGTGGACGATAAGGACGTGGACTCGCTGCGTGACCTCGTCGCATCGAACGGCAAACTCATCCGATCCAAACGCGCCGGCCTGTCCATCAGCGAGTCCGAACGGCTCTCCACCAAGGCCGACAAGGCCACGAAACGAACCCGCACACTGGCCGGCAAGGTCGACCGGCTCGTCAAAGCCAAGCCGTTGATGGACGCGAGGAGGAAATGCCGGGACGCGTTGGACAAGGCCGTGAAAGCGTCGACGGACGCGAAACCATCGGATGATGCGACCCGCGCCGCGAAGGCCACGTTGGACAAGCTGATCGGCCAGGCCCGCAAGCTCGACGCGAAAACCACCGTCGACACGTGGAACGACATGGCATCCAAGCTCGACAAGGCGCGCGGGAACCTCTCCCAGGCGTTGGACGCGAAAGCCAAAGCCGACGAGGAAGCCAAACGGCAGGCCGAAGCGCAGGCGCAAGCCCAACAGCAAGCCCCGCAACAGCAACAGCAGACGATGCCCGCGCCGACGCCGCAGTACCGCCGCTCTTCCGGCTCAGGCTCCACCAGCGTGCCGCAAGGCAACGGCGGAGGAACCACGAACAACAACAATGGCGGAACATCCAACGGCAACTCCGGCGGATGGTACGTGCCACCGGAAACCAACGACAACAGTCTGCCAAGCAACGACTCAAGCCTCTGACAAAACGGGGAAAGGAGCACAACAATGGGAAAGAACAAACACCGTCAGGCGTCCACTCCCGAATCGAAGAAGCAGGCGGCCGTCTGGTGCGCGATCGCCATCATCGCCATCACCGTCATGGTCCTGGTCGCCAACCCATGGAAACAGCAGACGTCCACGACGTCCACGCCGCAATCCAGCCAATCCGCGCAGACACGATCCCACAAACAGAACAAGAAAAAGAAGACGACGAAACCGTCCGGCACCCTGCAACAGCAGGCACAATCCATGTTCATCGGCGACGCGGAACAGATCGCCGACGACGTGCGCGACCTGTTGAACGCGCCGGAGAACTCGAACGTCGACACGCTCGGCAACCTGCTGTACCGGCACAACCGGCAGGACCTCGCCGAAGCGACGGACCTGTACGACGCGATCGGACAGCAGAAGGACATCGACACGATCCGCAGCCTCGCACGCGAATGGTATCCGCAAGCCATGCAGGCCGGTATCGAGGCGAGACGAGACGACCTCTCGTCCGGATTGGACAACACCGCGCGCGAGGTCGCCACCATCAAACAGGACAACCTGTCCGGCACGCAAGGCTGCGGCGATCTCAAAGCCGCGTACGAGACCGCAAGACAACTCGTGGACTCCAAGTCGGATGATTACGACGCTTTGACCAAAGCCCAGCAGAATCTGACCACGGCGATGAGCGGCTGCGCGACCAACCTCGATCCGACGGACCGGGAGAAAGTGTTCGGCCGACCGCAGGGAACCCTCAAGGAAGACAAGGAGTAGGAGAACATGGTTACCACGAACAACCGCTCTTGGAAAGCGCTGCTGCCACGGAACGGCGGCATCGGAGTGTGCCCGCAGATTGGCAGGGTGAAGATTCCGCCCGTCTGCCCACGTTCCACGCTTAATCTCACCGGGGGTAGACGCATCAAAACCGTCCGCGCCTGCTGGTTCGAGGGCGACGAGGCGCGTTTCGTCTCCCTCATGCCATCGACTGGTCGGATCCGCAAGGAATTGGAATCGTTGAGGGGCGGCGAGACGGTCGAATTCATCGGACGTCCCTGCGAATGGCATGACATGTCTGGACAGAACTACTACATCGTCATCGTCACCGACATGGACGTCATCGGACCGGAAAGCTTTGGAAACATGTCCAAAGATTAAATATGGTTGGGTTCGTCTCCGCGCGCAGTGTAAGACGAACCCAATCTTGGAATGTCATTTATTTTGGGCTTTTCGCGCTTCCAAAAACTCCGACCGTAATTGCGCAATTGAACGATAGTACTTGCGGTAGTGGCTTGAAACCAATTCTCCATGTTCTCTGGTGTCGGGAACCGGAATCCGAATTTCTCGATATCTGTTGCCAAGATCTTCGCGGTTGGTCTGCATGAACACGACTCTGCTCCATTGCTTGCGGACCACATCAAGGTCCAATGCCCATCCGAGATAGAAATTATCGAACAGTGTTTCGCTCATCACATTCATAATAAGCGTTTCCTTAGTGAACACTGCCCGTTCTTGGCCAGGTAGGAGCATGGAGGGCTCTCCTATGTTCTTCGATGCGCGTGAGGGAGTGACGATGCTCCATGGAGAGAGTCCACTGGTTTCTCCGTGCCAGAACCGTTTTGCTAGTGATAGAGAAACCATGTTCGTGGGATTGAAGTTGACCATGCCCGCGCGCAGATCTGATACCTTCACATAAGGTACATCGCCGTTTCTCAAGTCAGCGGAAGGACTGCCGTGACCGTTCCTGATAGAAATGATTCCCGTATCTTCAAGATCACCGAGAGTTCTTGTCAAAAAGCCTTTTAGATGGGTTTGAACATACCGCTCGAACTCTTTGATGCTGGCCCAGTCGTAGTATTGGGGCACACCAATATAGGAATCGATGAGAGACTTCGGAGTGGGGATGAAACGCGCTGTGGGAGAATCTAATCCCTCAAGAAGCGTTGTCACGTCCGAGAGCACCGTATCGTCGATTTCTTTTGTCCGCGTGCCTTCCTTGGTGACATGGTAAAGAGGCTTACCATCCTTGTTGATTCCGATGGTAGGGGCATAGGTGATCCATGTCTCACTGGTACGGGCCCAGGATGGTTGCTTCAGTGGCGCGCCTTCTTTCGCTGGCTTCTTGCGCATGACATAAAAATTCGTTTTGGCTCGGCAGAAACCCTGAAATGCTTCCATGGGAATGTTCATCACCGCCAACACGTCAAAGTGTTGATCGACCCATTTGCGGAACCATCGGTACGTTTTGGAGAAGAAATACGTTTCTGGCAGGACTATGCCCAAGCGTCCTCCGGATGTGAGCAATCTGTAGGCACGTTCCATAAATACGAGGCCAAGCTCGGTGTCAGAGTAGTTGTCGCTAGGGTATCCGCCGCTGGTATGTTGACAGATACTGTATTTCGCCTGTTTTGCGTCAGTCGCGCGAATCTTCAGTTTCTCGCCAAACGGTGGATTCGTGAGAACGACATCGTATGAACCATCGGCTTCGCTCCCCAAGACGGGAGACAGCATGGGAAAATCCTGCCACTTCTGTTCCCGAAGCGAATCGCCAAGAACAATATTGGTAGATCCGTCCTTCGCACCAATCATTAGCGCGCGAGCTAGTTTGACATTGATGGAATCCAAGTCAACACCGTAAAGATTACGATGAGCCCATGTTCTGATTTCGTCGCGCTGTTCGTCGGATGCGCGTTTCAGCAGAGTGTTATAAGTCTCAAACAGGAATCCGCCGGTACCACAAGCTGGGTCTATGACTTTATCGTGGTAGTCGATCTCCATCAATTTGACGGCAGATTCAATGATGCGCTGGGGTGTGAAATATTGCCCTTCGCCTTGTTTGACATTCGCCGAACGGAACACTTGGAACGCCGAGGACAGGGTCTCCGGAGCTGCGGACTTCAAATTGATGCCTTGAAGCCAGTAAACGACGGCATGAATCGTCTCATCATCGAATTTGATGGTTTTCGTTGATGTGTCTTCGAAGAGGAAAGGGTATTTCGCCATGTACCTTTCAAAGCTCATATTGATTCTTTTCGCGGTTTCCGCCGGTGTCGAGCAAACTTGGAAATCAAGAGGCTCTTGGGGATCTTGGGCCATTTTGCCGTTGGTGTCCGAATCCATTTTCAGCAGCAGCATGTTGCACATGTTGTCCAACCGGTCGTCGGCGCGAGTGGATTTCGAGTCATTGGCGACGATATGGTTTAAAAGGTCGGAGAACAAACGATTGAGACCCGCTCCGCTGATGTCGTCATGTTCCCTTAAATCCACGTAGGTGAGCGCCTTGTCTCCGGGGATCAGGACGTTATCCCCCGGTGCCGGCAACGTTGCTTGTCTTACCGACTTGTAATGCATGTCGGCTTGCTTGTACACAAGGGATATGCTGTTCCCATCGGACCAGATGCCGAGCACTGCATTGGGTTCAAGGCCTAGATACGTCGATAGCTCCGATATGCCTTCCTTGTGGTTCGGCGCTTTCGTTTCAACCAGTGCGAGAACATGATCCCACTCGCCGCGATGCTGGGGAGAATCAAAAATTGCCATATCGACGGGATAACCATTGAAGCTCCGGCCCGCTTCGCGCAAAGCGTTTTCCGATGGGCTTTTGGGCACACGCCACTCACGATCATCACTGTCTGGTGAGGGGCAGATAATCTGATCACGACTCCACCCCTTTCGAAGGAGTTCCCGCAACAGGGGCAACCTCACTTCATGATGTTCTTTGAATCTTCCGCTTTCGTATGCCATGCGTTCAGTCCTTAATTCTCGCCGACCACTATCTCAAGAAAGATGGTAATCGCTTCATTTATTCAGATTAAGCGGTCCAAATGCGTTCAACGCCTCGTTTCTCAATTGGACAACGAGCTACATGATGGTGTTGGTCGTGTCTGCCATATTCGCTTCCGCTTTCATGATGGTTACAGTGTACCTGCATTTATATCGTCTTCATCCGCACGTTCACCGAAATTACAATAGAGGATGTGCCATGTCAACCGGTTTAGCCGGTTTTATCGCTCCCGACTTCGACAAGACCGTCGAGCAAGAACATCTTCGGGAGAAATTTCCTAGAAAACTACCAGACTGATGACGACCATGGTAATTATGAAGTGCAAAGCGTCTAGACAATAGGAAAGGTGACACATTGTTCATCGGCCACAAATTAAAGAAACTACGCAGAGAGAATCTTGACCTTCGAGAACAGTGCAAAAGTCAGAAAAGCAGACTGGCTAATTTGGAAGCTGAAGTCAGCGCGTACGAGCAGAAGATCGAATGCTCAACCACACACGTTGCCCCACTTGTCAGAATGATAGAAAAGTTATGCGCCGATTCTCGGTATGCCGAATGGGACAATCATCCCGCGGCGATGATTCTGATTCAGCAGACAAGAGCCTACTTCGACACAATCATGTTCCAAGGATTAAAAATTCCCGAGTCTACCGGCCTAGAGGAGAAGCCGGACCGTGAAGTTCAAAACGTGTCACTTGTCAATCCAGTGCCCGATCAAAAAACCGTCGAGTCTCGGAGAAAAGCCGAGGCATGGCAAAAGGTGTATGGGAGGAACTATACAGATATAGGCAAACTACCTTTCCCTCCCATGCAGGCAGACGATTTCGATTCTGGAAAATTCGTAGAATTCAGTAGCGATGAATACAAATCGATGATTATTGGTGTAAAAGCCTCCGAATCGAAACGTATTGCCATAGAACCGGGAATCGACGCAATATGCACCGAGCCCCGGGGCTATGAAAGGCTGACTGAGGATAAACGTGGATTAGGTCGAGTAATGCACGACTATTGGGGAAAATGGGACAACATGGAATATGAGTTCTATTGGCCTTTCTGTCTGACTACCGTAGGAAGAGCTGGCAACCACAGTATTGCCGTGGCATGCCTGTACCACGAATCAATACTCGCATGCGGTGAGACGAACATGTATGCGGATACATACATGGATTATGGAAAATCTGAAATATTCCATCGTGTGACTTCTGATGGAGTGTACTGGTTCAAAGACGAGGAGCCCTACTGTATGGCCAATAACAGGCAGAAAGCCGTCATATGGATGATTCTGCATACCATTATGGGCGCGGAATATCCCATCAAATATAAAGGGATCCAGCTTAATGAGAATGAGTAGCATCAGATATGCCATTACTCGTTGGCCGGCCAGCATTGTGGGATGTTGGTTGTGGAATGGGTTATGGAACACTTTTTGCTGGTCTAATCAGAGATTTTGCATACCGGAAGAATCTGTTTCATAAACGGACGTTTTCGGGACGTGGACATCTCCACACAACGCTTAAGCGCATGTTTTACCGTGAGTCAAACTTTTTATTGTCTGTACGACCACGGAATGCAAAAGGCCGGTGTCCGAAGACACCGGCCCAGACGCTTTGCCAGGGGATGGGAATGAGACCACCCCGCCGATCCTGGCCATGTTTGCAGTGCCCGACCGGTGCTTCCATACTAGTCGATACCATTGCTCATGTCGAGAAAGTCTTTTTTAGATAAAAATCTATATTTCAAGATTAGGTACATCCATTCCATGAATTCCATCAGGATCAACGTCGGGATTCGGTTCCGGAAGATTCGTCGTATCGTGTATCGCTCTAGGAACACGATGCACCTTGCCATCCCTGATTCCGCGAATCATTTTGACGCGCTTCGCGAGCTGGTCCCTGATGGCGTCGAGACGTTCGGGCGCGAACATGCGCATGCGCGACAATTCATGCACCGACTCGTCCGGCCAATCCGACAGGACGTCCAAGTCGAACCGGCTCCAGTCCTCCACCAGTCTGAGCTGCCGCAAAGCCGAGGGCTTGCCGGTCGCGGCGTAGAACGGCTTGGCGAACCAGTCTCGGCCGTCCACATCGAGCTCACCGCTCCACAGGCTCGCGCCCGTATCGTAGATCGGGGCCGGACGGACTACAAGGGTCTCGACGTCACGGATCAGACCGAAGTTGTTGTAGTGCCGGTCGGTGTTGCGCATGAGGTAATCGACCACGAGCCAATCGTCCGTGGCGTCACGCACCGCCCGCCCGTCGGCTCCGAAACCGATGGCGGCGCGGATCCACTGGTCATGAGTGTTGAGGCCGTTGACGGTTTTGACGGATTGAAGCACCTGCCAGGCGGAAACCAGTTCCTCATGGTTGGAAAGCATGTCCGCGCAAGTGCATACCAGACGGTTGCCGCTACGCGCCAAGGAGTACCGGACGGACGGCACGCCCAGTCGTGAGCAGAGTTTCGAGGCGATGACCTCGTTCATGGGCTCCTGGCCCGTGCGTCCCGATTTGACGAGCAGTCTCCTGCCGGTGGCCTTGTCGATCGTCCAGCGTTTGGGCAGATCGCCGCCAGTGGATACGTCGGGAGCGTTGAGGCTGATGTCATGGGATGACGAATACGAGGTGAGCAGGATCTCGCCCAACGCCTCGTCGAAGGGATTATCGAAGAAGTTGATGCCCTTCCATTCAACCGGATCGTCCTCGCGCCTGACCCAGTATTGGTCCGACAGGCTCAGCCCGTAGGTCCGGTCGAGCAGCTCTCCAGTAGACGCTGCGCCGAGGGATTCGAGCACACGGCGGATACCATCGCGCGTGGAGGGAATGGCGCGGGACTTCCACCATTCGTCGATTCTTTTGGCGTACAGCGCGCTCTTGCCGTGCGTGGTGAATTCCAAGGGCAGTCGCATGGGGTCGAGGACCTCGCCCGAGGAACACGCGCGGCCGGATTCGGGATCGTATTCGAACGCAAGGACCGGATGGTTCCTGCACATGATCAATTTGCGTGGCATGCTTCCGTTCCTTTCATACTCCGTATTGAAATTGGTTCATTGTAGCTGTAAAAACCATGGTAGCGCCCGCGATAATGCCCATAAAGGCTCTTCCCCTTCAATCATGAAGGATTCTATCTTCCATCATCCCGATCCCACTCTTCCAGCAGGTAATAATTACGGACAAGTGTTTCTTGGTCCAGATTATCCATTTCTCTTGTAGCGCCATCAAGCTCATCGTATAGAGAGCCCAGATAGCGGTCCCCGCGTTTGATGGCGTCGACGAGGTCGTTGATGGCTTCGGCGGTGATTTCGGGAATCGGGAATGGCCAGTCTTTCGGCCTGCGAATGAATGGTATTTGTTCCATATGGGGCTTCTTTCCGGTGTGGCTGCTTGATATCGTCTCAATCATATTCATGTGGCGACGTGTAATCCTCCAGTTGTTGCAGGAACCACTGTCTTTCCTCCAGCTTCCGCTGGAGGTCTGCGATATCCCGCTTCTCCTTTTCGACCTCCTCCGACGTCCGGTCTATGATGTCACGCACCGTAAGCGTCTTGTCATGGGAAGCGGATACCGAATCGGCCCGTTCCAACGACGGAAGTGCGGCATCGTTCCCGGAGATCAACGCCCGGTCGACCGAATCATCGGAGGAAACGTGCTCGGCGGTCCAAATGAAACCGCAGAACACCCTTGTGGCGATCGACGCAATTACGAGCTTGGGACGTGCCCTCGATCGTCCCGTCTCCCTACACCAGTCGGCGGCGTCTCTGACACTGTCGAACTCACGGTCGGGCAGTCCGCCGCCTTTTCTTTTCACGATGCAGGCTTTATTGTTGGCTCTAACGTGATCAATCATGATGTCTCCCCTATGATCCCTAAGCGAGTGGCCCACGGCGGATCCCATTCGCACCGGTAGACGTGGATTCGACGACCAGCGGGCAGGCTATCTCCATCACGTAGAAGACCGCGCAGAATCCCAGGAATGCGAATACAGCGGGAATCCACTGGCCGAGACGCGCCAGTATCACCGCCAACGGCAGTAGTCCAAGAAGCAGAAGGCCCTGCCACACGCCTTCCGGACTCCGAACCTCCGGGAAAACCCGCACGATGAGAGCCGCTGCGGGAAGGATGGCGAGGAATCCACCCGCGCACACCCTGAGTGCCATGGTGGGAATCTTGATGTCGAGGAAACGGAACGAGCCGAAAATGAGCCAATTGAATAATCCGTATGCAAAATCAAAAAGGCAGAAGCAGAACGGGATGACCTCACTGGTGTAGGCGAGGATTTCACCTGCGGCAATGTCCGAAAGGACGTTCCAGTGTTTCGCCAAGCGGCAGAAGAGCAGTGGTACGACGACGCCCATCAGACAGCCACAGCAGAGTCCTATCAAATCCTTCATCATTCATCCCTTCCGGTGGTCTTCAATGCCTTGCCGTTCGCCTTGTATAGGCCAACCTTGCTGCCTTTGATGCGGATCCCATTCGCACCGGTGGACATGGATTCGACGACGATGCGGCCTCCGAGTGCGTTGACGACCTTGACGATGGTGCGGAAGCTCGGATTACCTTCCTTTCCGAGGCTTTTGTACAGGCTCTCGCGGCCCACGCCAGCCTCCTTGGCTACCTGACCCATGCCACGCGCCTTGGCCACATCTCCGATGGCAACCTGCAAGAGTGTTGGATCACCGGTCTCCGCTGCAGCATTGAGGTATGCAATGGCATCATCCTTGCCTTCGATGCATTCGCCGGGGTTCCGGCGGCTAATCTCTACCATTGCCTCTCCCTGATGGTCGATTCGGGTATTCCCTATGCTTTTCTTACTTGCGGAGCTGTTCGGTCTGATGGATTCTCATGCCCATTATTGTATCCCAGAGAATACAATAATGCAGGTGTGGCGGTCTTCGTCGTATTCGCTGCTATATCGGAATGCGCGCGACGTCTTTGTCGGGATTGCCTGTTTTCGTTATCCGATATACAGATGGGTCGGGAAGCATCCTTCCCAACCCATGTTCCGTTTTTACGGTTACTCGTTTTCCTGCCGTGAGGCGTCTGCCGGAGCCTGTTGCGCGGCCTGCGCCTGCTGGTTGGCGAGCATCTGCTGCTGGATGAGCACGCTGTTGGTCTGCGCGGTGTACTGCTTCTCGGCCATGTGCATGCTTTCCTCATGACGCAACTGGTCGGCGTCCGTGAACACGCGGGTCTGGATCTCCTGGGCGAGGCTCATGAGCTTGTCCTTCTCGAGGATGCTCACGGTGATGGCGTTCGCCCCGCCGGATGGATCATGGAAGGTCAGGGTGGCGCTCATCACGTTCGCGAAGTTCGCGACGGCGACGAGCAGACATACGATGGCGACCAGTGCGTTGGAGTCAAACATGCCGAAGCCGACGAACAGGAAGATCAAACCCCAGACGAGGCTGCCGAGGTTGAATCTCGTGTTCGTGTCGACGCTGGCGATATTGCGCAACGGGATGGTCTTGGTGGACGCGCCGAGCGGGATCAGCCCGAACAGGGTGTTCGGCGCCTTGTACTGCACGCGCGTGCTGGATGCGGCGATGGAGGTTTTGAGCCAGAAGATGATCACGCTCGGACTGAAACGGTCTCCGACGATGTTCTTCTCGCCGGGCGCGTAAGTGAATTCGGTCATGGTCTGTGCGGTTTCGGCCATGTTCTTCTCTTTTTTGCTTTCTATTGTGTTTTTTCTTGCCCTCTCTCTTTCTCCCGTATGGGCGTCGGAGAGAGGGAACGGTCTGGTTGGTTCCGCCGTGCGAACCTATTGGCGGATGATGGCGGCGGATCTGAGTTTCTCGAAGTCCCGCCGGCTCATGTGTCGTTTCGCCCGGGTCCAGAATTCTCTGAGCTCCCTGCCATCGGATGCCTTACGTCGGTTTCCGCTTGTTTCGTTTGTTCTCATGGTTCAAGTCCTGGATTGTCCGGCCCGCCGGCCGTCGCGTCCTGGTCGATGGCCGGGTCCGGCAGCGGAACATTCGATTGGATGCTGGGGAATTCCAGAAGTTCCCGTTTCGGAACGGGAGTCTCCTCCGAATCGACGCCGAGCCGGTAGATTCGTTCGAACCTCTTGCCCAGATAGGTGCCGTCCGTCGTCTCTTCCAAAACGGTGCAGTGCAGTAGGTCCGGGAGGAACACCTCGCTTTCGTTGGACACGTCTCCCCTGCTGCCGACCATCGGCACTCCCTGGGAGGCGCCCTCGATTACGAGGAGGATTCCCCCGCCCCCGAGCCAATGCGGGGTGGTGACCGTCGTGGACAAGCCCGGCCCCATGGTCACCTGGTCTCCCACGTTGAAATCCATCAGGGCGAGATAGTCGTTCGTTTCCGGGGTGTCATGGTTCTTGTAGCTTCCCGTGGCGAGTGTGCGCAGCAGTCTCAACCGTGGGTCGAGCTGTCGGACCTGATGCTGCCGGTATGCCTCCTCGGCGGCTTTCCTGCCCCATGGGGTGGGTGGCAGCATGCCTTTGGGATTGTCTTGCGGAACGAGACGCATGTATGACATCCCATCGGTCACTCCGGCTTGTTTCCTGACGTTTTCCCTGTACTTCGGATCGGTGTCCAGGGATTGTTCGACCAGGTCGAGTATCAGTTCCAGGGAGTTGGTGGAGGTTGCCTTGTCGGCGATGATGTTGACGTCCTCGAACAGCCGTTCCGTGAGACGGTTCAGATCGTATCTGTCACGCGACATCGACGTTCGTTCGTCTTCGATTTCCGCATGCAGCCGGTTATGCCTGCGCATCTTCATGAAGGACCATGGATGTTCCGGCGTCTCCGACCGCATTTCCTCTTCCAGGTCCTTGATCGTCCGGTCTTGTTCAGCCAGACGGTCGGATAAGTCTTTGATGGTTTCTATCCGTGATCGGATTTCCTCGGCTTCGGCCATTTTGGATGGAAATACCTTTCTGTTCGTTCCATCCGGTTCACGTGCGGGCATGCCGATATCGGAAAAGGACCGGAAAAGATTGGCTCCCTTTCCGGTCCTTCTTCCCTGGATGCCGCCCGGGCGGACGTCACATGCACAGTCCCGACATGCCTGTGCCACCGTTGCACGGATCGACGCATGGATCGGGCATCGGAACATCGGTCGTCTCCACTGTCGCGGGGAAAGAGTCCGACCCGGATGGGCCGGATTCCACGGCCGCGCGCGCGACCTGGGGTTCCTGCGACTCGTCGAAGTGGAACGAGGCTTCGGCGAGATCGGCCTGTCCGTCCTCTTCGGCCGGCGTCGGGCCCTTTCCGTGTTTGATTTCCAGGTTCATTTTTGCGATCTGGTCGGTGAGGTCGTCGTACTCCTTCTGGCCTTCCCATGGCTGGTTCAACGCGTTCCACGCGCTTTCCAGGCTGGCTTTCGCATTGCCGAGTTTGACGCCGAGGCTTTGCGCGGTGTTGGTGTTGTTGGAGATGATTCGGTCGAGCTGTCTGATGACGCTGTCGGCGCTGTTGTTGATGTCCGGCGCGCTGGTGCCGGCCCAATGCTCATGCTCGCCTTTCAATCCCACGAACGGGCGGAACACGTTGAGTCCGTTGACGGCCATGTTCCGTGAAGCGACCATGACGGTCAGACCGCAGTATTCGCCCACTTCCCGCGTTTCGCCGGGGTCGAGCCCGCGCGCGATGCCGACGAGGTCGTGGATGGCCTGTTTGCGGTCCGCGATCGGGCCGTTGCCAAGATCGAGGCCGCATATTCCCCGGGTGAGATGCTGGCCGCGGATCTCGACGGCTTCGCGGAATTTCGGCTCGTCGTCCAACGCCTCGCCGTGGAGTCTTTCGAGATGGTCCACGGTCGGCTGCAGTTGCATGTCGATTTTGAACCGGATTGATCTCTGCTGGTCGGCGTGGGCGCGTTTGAGCAGTTTCATCTGGGTGAGCTGGTTCTCGAGTTCCATACGTTTGGCGATGTTCGGGTCTCCTGTGGCGATGGCCTTCATGTCTGCGAGGCTGAGCACCGTGGCGTCCACGTCGGACGCTTCGCGTGACGGTGAGCCGGAGCTCATGATCTGGCTGATGAACCGCGCCTTGCGCTCGACCGTCTGGAACATGTAGCTGTCGAACGTGCCGACGGTGACGTACCGGTAGTCCTGCACGTTGTCGAACATGTTTCCCTGCCGGCGGACACGGCCCTGGCGTTGTTCGAGTTCGGCGGGCTTCCAAGGGCAGTCGAGGTCGTGGATGGCGAAGAGCCTGTCCTGCACGTTCGTACCGGTGCCCAGGGTGCCGGTCGAACCGATGAGCACGCGCACCTCGCCCTTGCGGACCTTTTCGAACAGGGCCTGTTTCCTCTGCGGATCCTTTTCCTGCGCGGCGAACATGATCTCGTCTTCCGGAATTCCCAGGTCGACGAGCCGTCGTTTCAGATCGGATTGGATGTTCCACTTTCCGGACGCCGTGGTCGACGAGTCGCAGAACACGAGCTGTGTGGCCTTCTCCTCGGCACGCTCCCGCCAGATCTCGTGGATCTTCTCGGCGCAGACCTGCACCTTGCCGCCTTCCATGGGCTGGATGTCCGGATCGGACACGTCGAGCAGTTTCGGATCGAGACTGACTTTCCTGCCGTCGTTCGTGATGTTGAGCATGTTATCGTCCGACGGGTCAACGGCTCCGTCGCGCACCAGTTCGGCCCGTTCCACCAGCGCGTCGACGGCCTGTTTCTGCGCTTCGGTGGCTTCGACCGCGACGGACACCACCTCGCAGTCCGGCACGTCGAGGTCGAGCTGGTCGGCGGTCAGCAGGTCCGCGTAGTCGTGGAACGTGCTCATCAGCTCGGGAAGGTTATGGAATTTCGCGAACCGTTGCTTGATCTGGTATCCGCTGCCTTCCGGCTTGACTTCGACGCTTTCGACGATGCTGCCGTACGTGTTGGCCCAGCTGGTGAACGCCTCCACGCCCTGCGCCTTGAGCAGGTCGGGAGCGAGGTAGCGTTGCATGTTGTACAACTCGGCCATGGAATTGGATACCGGCGTGCCGGTCGCGAACACGATGTTGCTTCCATGTCCTGCCTCGCGCAGGTACTCGCACTTGTCGAACAGGTCCTCGCATTTCTGCGCGGCCGCGACGTCCACGCCGGGCACGCTGATCGTGGTGGCGATGGCGAGGTTCTTGTATTGGTGGGCTTCGTCGACGAACAGCATGTCCACGCCGAGGTCCTCGAAGTCGATCCACTCCTTGCTTTCCCCGCTGTCGCGCAGCGCCTGGAGTTTGCCGTCGACGCGCATGCGGTCCTTCTCGGCCTGTTTGACGGTTTTGCCGAGGTTCTTCTCCATTTTGCCGATCTCGTCCTTCAGCTTCTTCGCGGAGAAGTCGTTGCCGTCCGACTTCGCGGTCTCGATGCTGTCGAGCATCTCCGCCTTACGCCGTTCGAAATACTTCTCACGGCGTTCGGGACTGACGTGCATGCGTTGGAACGTGTCCTGCCGGACGATGACCGCGTCCCAGTCGCCGGCGGCGACTTTGGCCCAGAAGCGTGCCGCGCCCTTGCCGGTGCCGTCGGCCTCCGTCATGGACAGGATGTTCGCGTCCGGGTAGAGCGTCAGATAGTCCTTCGCCCATTGTTCGGTCAGATGGTTCGGTACGACGATCATCGGCTTGGTGGCCCGGCCGAGTCGTTTCGCCTCGTGGCAGGCGGCCACGCCGGTGAAGGTCTTGCCCGCTCCCACGACGTGCGCGACGAGTGTGCCCTCCTCGGATTGCAGGATCCTCGCGACGGCCTTGCGCTGGTGAGGATACAGGTCGATGTCGGCGCTGATGCCGGGGAATGTGAGATAGGAGCCGTCGTATTCGCGCGGGTGGATGCGGTTGAACCGTTCGTTGTACACGTTCTCCAGCATGCGGGTGCGGTCCGGGTCGGTCCACACCCATTCCGCGAACGCCTGTTCGACGGTGTGGCGCTTCTGGTACAGCAGCGCGGTGGCCTGCGGGTCGCGGATCCTTCTCTTCCCGGTCGGGTCGTTCGGGTCGGGTTTGGTGAGGTTGCTGGTGGTCGCGTTGAGCGCTCCGGACACGACCTCGAACGGGTTGCGTCCCGCTCCGGTGCCCAGACCGTATTTCCGGATGGTTTCCTCGTCGAGTTTCGATCCGAGCGACGCGTTGACCTGCCAGTTGCCGGTCGTCTCGTCATGGCTGACCGTAAGGCTCCGCATGCCGCCGTCGGTGATGTTGGGCTGTTGGCCGAGGTCGAATGTGTCGATCATGAAGTCGCGGATCACTCCGGTCGGGATCCACGCCGAGCCGAGTTTCGCGGTGATGTCGTCGTGAGTGAGGCGGGCGGGCAGCGATCGCGCGAGTCGTTCGCGCAGGGATTGCAGGCTCTTGAGACGGTCCGTGTCCGCAGGTTCGGCCGGATGGGAGTCCATCCATGCGTTCCGGCGGCTTCTCCACTGCTCCAGGCCTTCCATGCTGACCATCTCGTCCAATGGTTTGAACGTCTTCTGGTCCCATGAATCGTAGCGTCCGTATTGTTTCTCGATGGTCGGATGGGACAGCCGGTCCACGTCCATCGCGTACAGGTATTCGCAGGTTTCCGGATGGGCGCGCAGGTCCTTGGCCAAGGCGAGATAGTCGCACTTGGTTTCCTTGTAGTAGCCGTGGTCCTCCACCTCCCACAGGCTTGGATCGGTGATTTTTCTCAACGCGTCGCATGCCGGACCTCGTTTGAAGCTGCCGGCGTTGAGGATCGTGGCGATGACCTTGTCGTCGATGGCCTCGGGATCGGCCGAAACGGCCTTGTACAGCATGCGCATGGCACTGTTGGACGCTCCTTCGTCATCGCTTGACCAGCCGTTGTCGAAGACCGTGTCGAACAGGTCGTTGCCCGTGGGTTGTTGCGCGTTCCAGTTTTTCCCGAGCAGTTCCACGCCGGGCTTGCAGTCATCCAGGAACATGGCGGCGAAGGCCCTCTGCTGGCCGTGTCCGTGTTCTTTGAGCACGTTGGAGAACCAGGGGGCTTCGACCACGGACTTGTTCGCGTGGATCGGGTCGGTGGCGCTCTGCCATGCCCCGGTTTGGGTGAGTTCCGTCCGGCATCGTTCGACGGACACGGGCGGTGCCACGTCCTCGAGCCCGTTGTCGGCGAGCCATTCCCTCACGCGCGCATGTTCGGGCTGGTCGACCAGGTCCCGGAGCAGTCCGTCGACGTGGTCGAGTTTTCCTCCCACGTCGCCGGACAGGTATTCGTCCGCGGGCAACGGCATCCCGGTGTCCGGATCCATAACGATGAGGTCGCCGAGTTTTTCAATGGTTTCGATGTCGTCCCGGGTGTCGAGCAGTCGTCCGATGAGGTCGAGATCCACATGTCCCACACGGTCGAGGCTGACGGCCATCGCGTCGACGGGTTCATCCACGTGTTCGGGCATCGGAGGCACCGGCGTGACGACCCTCTTGGAAAGCATGTCTCCTTTGGCTTCGAACCCGTTGGGGCCGATCTTCTCCAAACTGTAGAGCTGGTTGAGGCTCGGATCGGAGTTGTTCGGGTCGAACACGCGCAGGTTCTCTTTGGAATTGAGCCTGCCGTAGGATGCGACGAACCGGTCGTACTCCCCATCGAGGTCCCTGATGCCTTGGTCCACGGCGGTGTCGGTGGCGTCCGGGTCTCGTTCGATGGCGAGCAGGCGTTCCGTCCGGTCGCGTAGGCGCAGCATGGCGGCCATGCGCGCGTCCCCGCCCTTTTTGACGCGGGAGTGCGCGGGAACGAGCTGTCCGTCCATGTCGCCGTACCAGATGTGGTCGTTGCCGTCGACCGTGTACCGCATGGCCTTTTGCACGGTCCTGTCGGGAGCGACGATCGGCTCGTTGGCGCGTTCGCCGAGTCCGTCGTGCAGGTCGATGCCGTACTCTTCGAGCTGGCTGGTGAGGATGCGTTCGACCTGTCCGCCCAATTGGGTGATGTCGCTGGTTCCGGTGACGTCGATCTGCGGGCCGAATGGTCCCGAGCCGATGGTCATGGTTCCGGCGACGTATTCGGGATGGTCGACGAACAGTCTGTTGGCGGTGACGCCGTCCCGGAATTCGGTGGTGTCCTCCCATTCGGCGGCCGTGTCGGCCAACGGCTTGTCGCGTTTGCGCAGGATCAGGATGTCGGAGACCACTTCGGTGCCGGCCTGTCTGCCGAACGTCTCCCTGGGCAGACGGCATGCGGCGACGAGTTCGGCCCTGCGGGAGAGTTCGCGGCGCATGTTCGACGTGTTCTTGTCGAGCGTGTACCGGCTGGTGAGCACGGCGACGAGGCCGCCGGGGCGGACCGTGTCGAGACTGTGCCGGATGAACCAGTCGTGGATGACGGTGCCGTCGATCCTGATCGCGTCGCTGTATGGCACGTTGCCTATCGCGAGGTCGAACGCGTCCGTGGGCAGGCCGGTCCGTTCCATCCTGTTGTTGATGATGTCGTCGTCCGGGCACAGGTAGCGTGCGATGCCGGCGCTGATCGGGTCGGCCTCGATGCCGGTGAACGCGTAGGAGGATCCGGCCGGAGTGCTGCGGATGAAGTTGCCGGTTCCGCAGCCGGGCTCCAGCACCATGTCCGGGTGCTTCGGATCCCGGCCGAAACCGGCCTTGCCGAGCGCCTGCCACATCGCGTCCGCGACGGGCCTTGGCGTGTAGAAGGCGGTGAGCGTGCTGCTGCGCGCGTCCGCGTATTCGGCGTCGGTGAGCAATTCGCTAAGACGCGTGTTGATTCCGCTCCATGCCGGATCGGCTCCATCCTCCTCGAACGCCTTCTGGGCGCAGCCCCATCCCGCGTACGCGGCGAGGGCGCGGATGTCGTCCTCGACCGGTTCGCGGCCGCTGTCGTCGAGGTCGCGCAGCACCTCGATGGCGTGCACGTTCGCACGCGCCCGTTCGAGACTGGATCCCGTGGCCTGCAGGTCCGGGTCGAGCAGACCGCGGTCGATGTGGGTCAGAGGGCTTCGATCACGTTCCTGATGGCGATCTCCTCGGCCTGATGCTCCGCCATCTTGAGTCCCTTGAGCCACGGATCCCAGTTGCCCGGCTTCTTGAGGTGTTGGTGCGTCTTGTCCCAATGGTTGACGTACTCGGTGATCGTCCGGCCGTAGTCCTTCTGGACCTGGTCCATGTAGGCGTCCAACGCCGGCATCCCCTGCCTCTTGAGCTCCTTGAGCTGTTCCGGCATGTGCTCCGCCATGAACAGGTACCTCATCTTCTTGATCCCGGTGTACGGGCAATGCGTGATGTTCGTCATTTCGGGTCGTCTCCTTCCTCGCATCGTTTTCTTCCGTTTCGTGGGAAGCACGCGAATTAGACACATTGTCTAATTTCGTTTCCCAATTATTTTGCCCCCCAATATGGGGATTGTCAATTTCTTCCGGCATGTCGAAGTCGAAGGCGAGCTGTTCGGCCTCGATGGTGGCCGCGACCACGGGCCGTGAAGTTTCCGGACCGTCCAAGACGTCCTCCACCTCGTCGCCATCGGACATTACCACGCCGGCGTCGGCCTCATCGCGTGCGATCCGGTCGAGATCATCGTCGGTGAACTGCTCGCGGACCTCCTGCCGAGTGCCGCCCTCCTGCATGACAATCTGGGCGGCGAGCTCCCGTTCAGGGGAACCGAAGTCGATATCCGGCTCATCGTCCACGTCTTCGGACCGCGTCGCATCCGCCACCGTCCTGTCCGGCGCGTATCCGTGCTCGCGCTCCGCGGCCAGTCGGGCCTCCCCGCTTTCCATGCCGTTCCGCAGGTTGAGATCGTACGAGTCGGCTATGTCCGCGATCGCTTCGGGTCCGGCTCCACGTCGGATGAGCTGGGCGACCTCGAACCGGCCTACCTTGATGCCGAACAGCTCGATCTTTTTGGCTATGAGCTCCGGCGTGGAAACCGTTCCGGCCTCCATACCGGAAGACGGCGCGTCCTCCGCGCGTTCCGGCTCCGACGCGTCCGTTCGCGCCGGCGTATCCGTGGATGATGCGGCGGCCGTCTCCGGCTCCTCGGCCATGTCCGCGGCATGTTCCGTCCGGTCGGCCATGGCCATGACCTCTTCGGCCGTCACCTGGTGGTTTCCGTCTTTCGTGACCATGGTGACGGGCAGTACGTCCAGCAGTCTGTCGATGTTCTCGCGGCGTCGTTCCCGGTCTTGTCCGGCTGCCCGTTCCGGCCGTCCTCCACTGGTTCCTCCGGCGTCGAGGATGTCCGAGACCTGTCGGGCGGCGTCGTCGGACAGCAGTTCCACCGTTCCTTCCGGCATGCCATGTCCGCCGGCCAGTGACGTGAAGACGATCTGCGGACCGTGGCCCGTCTCATGTCCGGGCTTCGTGCCGGCCGTTCCGGAAGTATCGGCGGCGGTCGTATCGGGCGTGTCCGTCGCCGTGTTGAAGGAGTCCCATGAGTCCGGACTGTCGAAGATGCCTTCGCGGAGACTCCTGAGTTCCGTTTCCGTGGCCTCCGGCCCCTCGTGGACCATGCCTTCATCGTCGAACCAGTCGAGCCGGTAGGCCATGGGCGTTCCGTTCGCGTCGCGTGCGGCCACCTCGTATCCGGCGAACTGGCTCGCGCCGTTCTCGCTGGTTCCCGCGTCCGTGTCGTGCGCGTCGATGTAGCCGATGACCGCATTCTCGAACGCCGCGTATTGGCCTGACAATGCGGCGTCAAGGGCTGTTCCCGTATTGTCGGACGGGGCTTTCATCTCCCGTTCGGCCTGGTCGATCCACTCCGTGGTGAACCATTCGGGACGGTCTTCCGGCCTGATTGTCCCGTCGATCTCGCGGAGTTTCGCGATCTGCGCGTCCACGCTGCCGGCCCATAGGTATTTCTCCGCATGTGATGGGCCGAGGAAATAGTCGACGTCGTCCTTGAGGCGTCCGAGCAGCCGCAGGTTGAACCCGTAGGTTCCGTCCGCTCCGGGAGATGCCGCCAGGGTCCGTTCCGCGTTGGATGCCGCGGCTTTCGGAAATCCCCGTCCGGCGAGGATGGTCCGTGCCTGGGTGTTGCCTTCCGACTGGGCGATGAGGCCAAGCATGTCCTTGCCGAGTTCCCCGGCGTATTCCGTCGCCGCCGTGTCGATGAGCGTGCGCCAGTTCTCATCATCGTCGTCGGGCATGCTGAGGATCATTCCCACGGGAGCGTGCTCCAGCATGGTTCTCGCGGCCTGTCGGACGACTTCCTGCCGGGACTGGTCGAGGCTGTATCTGCGGTTCATCGGATTGGTGTATGCCGTGAGAAGCCCGGGTGAGGTGATGACCCGTCTGATGGCTTCGGCTTCGCTGTCCATGTCGAATTCGCCTGTGCCGATCAGGGCGGAGACCACGTCCGGGTGGTTCTCCGTTTTGATCATGTCGTCCAGGTCCTTGCGGTCGAGCCTGCCGGATTCGACGGCGTTCTTCCTGGATGGCCACCAGTCGCGGCCGCTGAGACGGTGGAGCAGGTCGTCCGAGGCTTTCGTCAGCATGCTTGCCGCCAGTCGGCTGTCCGTCTGGTTCCAGCAGCACAGATCGATGGCGTTCTGGCTGAGTTTGCCTGATTCGACGAGCATCTGCAGCAGTCTCGTGTTGCTTTCGGTGCGGGCCATGTCCTCGAGCAGACGTGCCGGCGTGCCGGCATAGCGGATGATCGCCTGTCGGAGTTCCGGCAGTCCGCTGGCCGCGAGGGTTTCCAGATCGTCCTCGTCGAGGCTGGAAAGGTCCGCATCGTGGGTCATTTCCACGAGTTCGTCCAACGCGTTGTAGTCGCGGTTCCGCCATTGCGGGTCGAGCAGATGCCGTGCGATCTGCTGTGGGGTGGAATGTTCGCGCGCCCAACGCAGTTCGGCCCAATCGTCGGAACGGTAGAGTTCTTCGACCTGCCGGCTGGTGTTTTCGTCGATCATTGTGGCTGTTCCTTCCATTCGGCTCACCGCATGCCTTCCAATGTGGGGCGTGGCTTGTCGTCCACCGTGTCGGCCGATGCCGGATTCGGGTACGGGAGCATGTCGGAGAGTTGTTTCGGTTTTTTGTTGCTTCCCATGTACGGTTCGTCCGGCAGGCTGTCGCCGTCGAACGCGCGAGCCCAGGGGTTCAGCGATGCGGGTGGACACCACTCGTCCGTCGCCGGAGGTTCGGGTTCCTTCCTCCTTCGTGTTGGAATGGTTCTCGCCGTGTCGGGTGTGTTCAGTTCCTCGTCCGTTCCGGTCTTGTCGTCACGCATGATGTCCGTCTCCTTTCACATTCCGATCCCGGGTCCTGTGGCGGGCATGGCGCCTTGGTCGATGCCTGGATCCGGGTCGGGCAGGGCGTTCGCGTCTGGGAAGGCCGAAGCCCAGGGACTGTCTCTTATACACATCTCCGAGCCCACGAGACTGCAGCTAA
>ENA-OZXP01000008-OZXP01000008.1-human-gut-metagenome-genome-assembly--contig:-NODE-8-length-87364-cov-9.997950_pt1 | contig 87364 bp, 71 predicted proteins | sample MGYA00243546_ERZ654105 | MGnify/ENA primary metagenome ERZ654105 (study PRJEB26926, sample SAMN06165055) | human gut metagenome | biome: ENVO:00009003; feature: ENVO:2100002; material: ENVO:00002003... | reverse complement strand
GGGATTTACTTCACAACGAAAATCTTATCAATCGCAACCTCGTCGATGAACTCTACTGCGCACTACGGAAGGTGTCAAGATTGCCAAAGAAGAAGGAAGCTACAACCGATATCATATCATCGACTGCGACGCAACACGCGCCGGCATCGAAAAGCTCTTCAAAGAAGCTCTGCCCAATACCCATGTAGTCGAATGGTCATCCAGACAAGACCAGGGACTCTGGCTTCTTCGAGTCAAAGTCTATGTCTACTACACGGACATTGCAGCTTTGCTCAATTGATAAATTTGCAGACGCCCACGGAACATCCGTGGACGTCTGTCTTTTTTATTCAGAATGCATCGTCCGGTAGCCGGGCACGGAGAATCTCATAGTCAAACCTGAAAATCAAACAATCATAAGACCCTTCCCTATCCCATAACTCTCTCCCGCAACCCTCCCGCTTCTCTCCCGTACCCGAAACAGCCTGTCCCAGGCTTCCGGAATATGTCTCCATGGCTGTCCACATATTCCGGCTTGCTCGCTATCGCTCGTGCTACGCATCCGTACCTGTCTTTTGTATTAAGGATTCCTATACAAACTGGAAGTGTTACCGAATCAGGGACCGACTATCGTAATGAAATCAGGTACAAAATAAGGCCCCGGACAAGTCCGGAATAAGCACCAATCAGGGGACAAATTAGTACCCAAATAAGTACCTATTTAGGTCAAATATAGGTACTAATCTTTCACCCATTCAGGTACCATATAGGCACCAAATAAGGACCAGATTGGTACCTAATAAGGCCCAATACGGGAAATACCCAAAAACAAGGGCCAACCAGGTCCCGATACGGGGCCCAAATAAGGACCAAATAGGGCCCTAATCGGTCCCAATTTGGGTACCATTTAGAAAAAGAACCAAACGAGACCCATTTTGGTCCCAAATAGGGTCCCAAAATGGTCCCTGATTTGGACCAAATCAGGCCCTAAATGGGACTACAACAACAAAATTTGCAAAGCATCGAGTGACTACATGAACACTCGAAAACCGTGGCATATCCACATGTATCAGTAGGGCTGTTTGCAGCGACGTAAGCTCCTATGAATGGTTACGAACATACAGGTTTTCTTCGCCGATTTATGCGTATGTCTGAACACAGGCATACGCATATTTTTTATACGTCCATACAGGACGTTTTGGTGGGCGATGACATGTATTGTTTTCTTGAAAAAAACAATACATGTTTCCATCACCCAACCAGCCACAGGCCGTTCTTAAAAAACCAAAATATTCACATCACTGCGTATTTATGATAAATACTTGTTCTGTTTCATATTTTGGTTTTTTAAGAACCACACCAGCTACGCAACGGGCCATTATGGACAATGAAAATTTATCAATTTCTAAGAATGATTTTCAGGGATTTCAGTTCGAATTTTAAGAACTGTATCCCTGTTCTTTTTTCATGCAAAATGACATATATTTTGCAACGCATTTTCTCCCAAAATGCTGCTACCCAATCAGACAGCAAATCAGTCTGCTGGGTGTTAACGAATCAGGGAGCAAATCAGGGTCCTGATTTGCCAGATAAAGCTGCTGCAAAATCTAATACAGATTTTGCTGAAAATATGTCAGCCTAAAACAGCTGCCAATTGAGAGAGAATTGTGAGTGAATTTGCTGCCTGATTTGCTGCGAAATTTCTATACAAATTTCACTGCCAATCAGAGACCAGAATCTGCTCCTTTTTTGTTACAAAAATCGCAGCCAGATTTTGCTTCATTACACAGCAAAATTTGTGAGAGAATATGTGTGAGAAAATAGAGAGGATTGTGCGTGAAAATACATTGCGTTTTACACGCCTAAATCCTACAAAAGGAGGCTGCTGTTTTGCTTGCAAAACCCAGCCTTAGAAGGCCGCATTTCATGCGTCCGTGTCGCTTCCGGCATAAGGCCTTCGCTCCACCTAAACAGGCCCTCAGAACCAAAGAAACGGCCCCGGAACCCGCTCGGAACCGCGCGGGGCAAATGACGTCACCATGTGCCGTTTCCGGTTCCGACCACACCCTGTGGCTGAGGGCTTTCCACGGGATTGGTTCCGGTTCTACGCCCCGAAACAGCAAATCCCGCCAAATCCGCTGATGTCGGAACCGCCAGCCCCCGCCTCATACTGAGAGGAAAAAGGGTCTGTCGCTGCGTCACGCAACGGATTTGTTATGGAATGGAAAAAGGGCATAAGAGGGGGTGACGCAGCGGGCACTTCGTACCCTTGCGCTCAGCATAGCTGAGACCCCCTCTCACTCCGGCCGTTGTCACGACCTTCGCCCATTCCGCTCCCGTACAGGGAGCTCCAGGGTGCCCCCGCCTTCGGCGAAAAAGTATTTACAATTTTGCACCGAAATATGGACCCAAATTTACCTGCAAATTTGACACAGATATCGGTGCAAATAATTGCTGCATTCGCAGCAGAATTGTGTGAGAATACAACAGCATTTTGGTCCCTGATTTGTTCCCTGATTTGCTTCACAAAATCATAGCAAAATGCTGTATTACATGTGAGAGATTTTACACAAGAATTGACCTATAAAACACAAGAAAATTTCAAAGAAATTTGCATTAAAATTGCCCGATTTATAGGTCAAAAAATCGTGAGGAGTGTGAGAGAAAAATAGAGAGAATACTGAGAGAATCGTGAGAGAATGTGTGAGGAAATTTACAGAGAAACAGCCCCTACAAATGTGAGGGAAAACAGAGAGAAAATCATGAGGATTGCGAGAGAAAATTTACAAGAGAACAGCCCTTACATTTGTGAGGGAATATAGCGAGAAATGTGCGAGAAACATTACACATTTCCTGTGAGAGATATTACAAAAATTGTGAGAGAAAAACGAGAGGGCTGTGTTGAGAATAAAGAGAGAACACAGCGAGAATTGTGAGAGAATTGTGCCGAGAAAACAGAGAGAAAATACGCGAGGAATGTGCGTGCATTGCAAGAGAATTGTGAGCGAAAAAAGAGAGAAAATTTACAAGAGAAATTCCCTACAAAATGAGAGAGAAAACAGTGAGAATTGTGAGAGAATGTGCGAGAAAATTTACAAGAGAATATATTAAAAAAGCAGCTAATACAGCTGCTATAAAAAGAGGATTGTGAGAGAAAATTTACAAGAGAAATCCAATACAAAATATGTGAGAGAAAACCCTGTGAGAGACATGTGAGAGGTCCCTGTTTATTGAACCAAATACGCAATAAAAAAATGCAATTTGAACATCATAGTTATCATCATCAAATATGACAAAATTCAATCAAAACATTATACTAAAATGTTTTTTGCGAATTTTCAAAACCTACAAAAGAAGGAGAAACTCCTGTTATAAACACCAAAACAGGGACAGAAAAAGTCCCATGCCTATCACAAGCATGGGACCAAAATACGATTAAACCTCTGGTTTCTGATTCCATTTATCAATCAAATGGTCTTCTGTAACATACTTTCGAATCTGACGACGATACCGATATAACAGAAGCACAGATGCGAAACATACCAGATAAATCGGAATGCTAATATACCAAGCATACAAAAGACTGCCCTCCAACGGCAACACACCAGGTGTAACACTTACCGCACAAAGATTAAAAACAAAATGAACCAGAAAACTATAACGTAATTGACCGGTCATCTGAAGCATTACACAGCTCAAAAAGCCAACAGCAAAGGCAACAGGCAAATGATACAATGTACCATGCATCAAAGCAAACACAGCACTGCTCAGAGCCGCTGAAACCCAAAAACCAAGGGTACGTTTCCAAGGTCGAAACATATATTGGCGGAACACCAATTCCTCAGCAATCGGAGCCAAAAACACAGTCTGTAAAACGAACCATCCGGTATCTGCTGCTACTGCTGCATCATATGCAACCTGACCACTGGAATCAGGAAACGCATACTGAATGGCAAAACCAACAATAGGCGTTACAACGGAAAAGACAATCAGCAAACCAACCAACAGGAAAACTGACCACGCCCTCGGCTGAAATTTCTTGCTATCCGGATGAGACATAGCATACTTACGTCTTCGCCAGATATACCAGCCGCCACCAATCAAAACAACCAACAGATTTCCAAAAATCTGAGCTCGAACGCTGGTGCTCATAAAATTCGCAAACACACCAACGATTCCCATATAAAGAATCAAAACAGCCAAAGGAAACAAGGAAAACAAAAATTTCTGTTTCTTTGTCATTGTAGATACACGCATATTTTTCTTATCCTCCTATTTCTTACTCGGCAACATCTGTCAAAAGATGTCCAATAAACTGCACTGACCGATTATCGTTATAGTTATTATACTGCCAGCGACCAACCAGCTCCAAAATTTCCGGCAAATCCACGGAAATATAATACGGATACATAGGGCCCTCATCCGTCGTAGAAGCAGGCATATACATCAAATGCGGACGTAAGACATCAGCAACATTCCACAGAATCACCTGAATACCCATCGGCAATGTCATACGAACATGCTGCTTTTCCTTCCCCATAAACGTAAATTCCACAGCCGATGTTTGCAAACGCAACACACCTTCAGGTTCAGGAAAACCAGCGCCAAACGGACGCAGCACATGCTGCTCATCCAGATATTCCATAACCAATTCCACATCCAACGGCAAATCACCATCATCCAACATGGAAATTGTAAAATCAGGAACCGTCTGCATCTCTTCCTCAGAAGGTTGAACAGAAGGAATACTTTTTTCCAAAAAACGAACCAACTCATCCAGGCCATTCTCATCATCAAAAGAAATACCAAAAGCCGGATTATGACCTTCTGCTACCCAATATTCAGACACGGCCATATCCAAAAACGGATACCACTCAGGACAACGACCGCTGCCGGAATAACTGCCATCGGGATTCAATCCAACAACCATGACAGGATGTCCATGTTCGGTCAACATGGATTGCGCAAGCAAACCACGAATACCGGAAGAAGCCTCTGTCAAATAAATATAAGGTGCCCAAGGTTGAGGGTCCATATCTTCCAGCAGTCGTTCAGTATACTTAGCCACCAAATCCTTACGCTGTTCGTTCAATTCAATCAATTCCTTCACCGAAGCAGCAGGGTCCGGTCCAAAGAAAATATCATACGCCATTTCCAGACGACCGTCCATTCGTTTAATGGAATTGAACATAGGCGCAATATAAAACGCCAAAAAATCCTCATGAATATCCAAAGGACGAGAACGCATTGTGCTGTTGCCATGCTCTTCCAATCCTTTCAGAAGCATGAACAGCCCATAAAAAGCACGCTGATACTGAGGTGTACCCAAAATCGAAGACGTGATAGAAGAATCACCATCATTGTAAATCATCTTCATGATTTCCAGGCAATCCAGAATCAAACGACGATTTTCATAATGAACAGGCATTCCATCGGAAACCGTTCCGAAACCAGCAAAAACACACAAACGCCGAATTTGAGCCGTCTGAAAAGCAGTTCCGTAACGCTTCGCATAAAACAACAAGACCTGATACAGCACACAAGCACCACATGTCCCCGAAAATGCAGATGAATCAAATTTCCGGGCAGGGTCTACAGCAACCGTTGCATCAACCTCAACCTGAGCCAAATGATGGTCAGTTACCAAAACATCCAGACCAATGGAACGGGCATACGAAACACCCTGCAAACAACTGATACCAGTATCAGCTGTCAACAAACATTTGGCATCCGGATAATCTTCCATGATTCTACGAATCGTCTGCTCACCAAAGCCATAGCCTTCTGTAACCAACGGACGAAACAAAACAACTCGAAATCCAAGCTCAGCCAACCCGGCAAAGCCCAAAACACCAGCCGAAATACCATCCGTATCAAAGTCTGTTAGCAATACAACCGTATTGCCCTCATCATGATGTTTTTTCAAAACCTCACACAGCTTATCTGTATGCATCGGCTCACGATGAGGCTCAGTATTGATAAGGTCAAAATAATCAGGCGCATACTTTCTGTTTTTCATGACGACCTGCATCAACTGATTCATAATCATAACCTCCATATATCTATTCTAAATTCTATCTTAAACAAACTCAGCAAAGATTGTGAGAGAATACATGATATGTATCACATAAAATCCAATCTTCTATGTTATTATATCATAAAAACCCTCATAAATCAAGGCAAACATAACAAAATATACAGAGAAAAGACCTACAGTAATGCCGTTGCCGACCAGCGGACAACGGCCGGGAGAGAGAGTGTAAAATAAGCACCCGAAGGTGATGAACTCACCTATTTACGGTATCAACAACAGATACACCCCTTTGTGTCTGATGTTGGTAAAGGGGCAGATTGTACAACTCTGAAACCGAAGTGATGTACCGTCAAACGGCGGTACATCACTCTTCTTTTTTATAAACAACGGTACATCACTCTTCTTTTTTATAAACAACAAAGCTCAAAAACCACCAAAAGAAAGGTGGTGAAAAACCAGCCAATCAAAATCACCATTCTAAAAGAAAAAAACATACAAAAATTATAACCTAATAGGTTATAAAAACACCTGCGGTACCACGGTACCACTTTTTTTTCAAAACTCTTTAAGAGAAAAAATATGGTACCACATAGAAAAAGCAATAATTACATAAAAACATTTCAGGGAAAAGATAAATAAGAATTTACACAAATAAGAAATGTGAAAATCTCAAATATGGATTAAAAAAATATGGTACTTTGGTACTTTTAGCACTTTTCCCCTCAAACACAGGCATTTTATCGGTACCACTTTTTTTAAGAAAGTGGTACCGCTTTTTCTATAAAATCATAAAATTCGATTTTTCCCCTCATACTGAGAGATAAAAACGAAAGTACCACGGTACCACTTTTTTTGAAAAAGTGGTACCGCTTTTATGTTTTCACCACCTTTCACACGTAATTTCATCCAAAATAACAGGTCGATTATCCAAATTTTAACAAAAACGACCATCAAATTTCAGTAAGCATGGTCCAAATCAGGGACCAATTTGGTACCGAAACAGGAACCAAATGAAACCCTAAAAAGACCATAAATCATCCCAAAAACGGACCCAATCTATCAATCAGCAATAAAATTCAATAATTTTATATAAAAATCTATAAAATTACATTTCGTGATTTTTCGTTATATTTCGTAATTTTTCAAAAATGACCTTATTTTTCGGTACCACTTTTCAAAAAAAAGTGGTACCGCAGTACCGAAAGCCAAAATCAGGATTTTATCCCTCAATAAGAGACAAAATCTCTTTTTCGGGACCATTTTTTCAAAATTTGTGGTACCACTTTTTCAAAAAAAGTGGTACCGCTTTTTTCCCGCTTTTTCCCATCAAAAAACACACATATAAAAACTTGCTCAAACTTGCGCAAAGTTGACTATTCAAACACCAAAGAAAAAAGCTCAAAAAAACATAACTATCACCACCTTTCATAAAAAGATATTCTACCCTATTCTTACACCGCCGAACTACACGGATACAATCTACAAACCTCATCCTTAACATGTATTTTGCCAAAAAAAGATAACTTGTCATTACATAAAGAACAAAAGCAAAGACTATCTTCTTCTTATTATGTAGAAAAATACGGGTGAGACAAAGAATATTTCCGAAATCTGTTAATTTCAGAATCTCACTTGATTTTTCAACAGCAATGCTGTATTATTATAGAGGAAAACTCTCATAAATGAGACCGATTTGTCTGTACACCACTTTTCAGACATACGGTCATGTAATACACCATACAGATACATTTATGAGAAATGTACCAACCTGTATTATCATCAAACAGAAAGGAATAACGCGTATGGCAAGAACTCTCATTGATGTCATACGCATTGCCACGGACGATTATCTCTCTCAATTAGACCTGGATAACTTGCCGCCTCCTCAGCAAATCAGCGCAGATATCATGACAGCTGTCGAACAAGAAATTCAGTTGGAACGGCAACAGAATAATGCAGCAGCAAAATGGAAAGTACCAACGAAACTCGGTTTCTATCAAGTAGGTTCCATTCTTATGCGTATCTACTCTATCTGTCGTATTGCAACAGGCGGTGTCAACTCAGACCCTTCCTATGACCTTTTAGCTGTCTACCAGACCAGCGGAAGAGACGAAGGACTATACTGCACAGATGAAGAAGAATTTCGCCGCTTGGCAAGAGCGTATGATTATAGCATTACCAAACGAGAATGCGATGAACTTCTCGTATTCCTAAGAGACTTTGCACCTCGAACAGAAAGATGCAAAGACCCTGACCTGATTCCTGTAAATAACGGAATCTTCAATTATAAGACAAAAATTCTGGAACCATTTACTCCGGAACATGTATTCTTATCAAAGTCTCACATCAACTACAATCCTGTCGCCACCAATGTAAACATCCATAATACTGACGATGGTACAGACTGGAATGTAGAAGATTGGATGAAAGAACTTTCCGATGACCCGGAAATCATTCAGCTCCTCTGGGAAATCTTAGGAGCAATTATTCGTCCCTTTGTAAACTGGGACAAGTCAGCATGGTTCTACTCAGAAGCTGGAAACAACGGTAAAGGAACTCTCTGTGAGCTGATGCGTCAGCTCTGCGGAGAAGGAACCTACGCCTCTATTCCTCTGGCTGACATGGGAAAAGACTTCATGCTGGAACCTTTAACAAGAGCCGCCGCTATCATCGTAGATGAAAACGACGTCGGTACCTACATCGACAAAGCCGCCAATCTGAAAGCCATCATCACAAATGATGTACTGGCTATCAACCGGAAATTCAAATCTCCAATTGCCTATCAGTTTTACGGCTTTATGGTACAGTGTCTGAATGAGATGCCTCGTGTAAAAGATAAATCCGACTCATTCTTCCGAAGACAGCTCTTCGTGCCTTTCACAAAATGTTTTACAGGAAAGGAACGAAAATACATAAAGCATGACTACCTGCATAGACCTGAAGTATTGGAATATGTCTTGTACAAAATTTTGCATATGGACTATTATCAGCTGTCTTGTCCAGAAAGTTGTAAACTTGCTCTGGAAGAATACAGAGAATACAACGACCCCATCAGACAATTTGTCGACGAAATTCTTTCCGAATGTGTATGGGACTTGCTACCTTTTACATTTCTCTACGATTTGTATCAAGCCTGGATGAAAGCAACAGTTCCATCCGGCACACCGCTGGCCCGAAACACATTTATCAAAGACCTTTTGATAACCATTCAGGGAAACGACATTTGGGAATGCCCTGATAAAAATGCAAAAATTAAAATCTCGACCCGCATGGACCTGCCGGAACCTCTTATCAAAGAATATCAGCTCAAAGGTTGGATGAATCCAAGGTATATTGGGTCAGATGACATCTCAAAACTCTGTCACCCACCTCAAAAAGCAGCTGCTTACAGAGGTCTGACAAGGATTCCTGGCGCTCCAGCACCAACACCCATCCTGACAGACGATGAGTAACACACAAAATGGCTCAGCTCACCAAGAGCCGAGCCATTTTCTTTTTCAGAAAGGAGAATCCTATGTACCCATCTTTACGAACAAACCATAAAATAAAACCGACCTTATGGTCTGACCAGGATGGCGTCATTGCTCAATATGAGCATCATGCATGGAAACCATCCGAAATAAATCCGAATCCAATTGGATTTTGTCACGGAGCACATTATTTTCTCAACGTACCACCGAATGACACAATCATTCACACGTATGAAGAAATGAATCATCAGCTCGAATTTCATGTCATCACCAATCTGATAGACGATGAAATTTTAACCACAGAACATGCTATGGACAAAAAGATATGGACTCAAAACCACATGCCATATCTAAACCAAAAAGACCAGTATCATATCATTACTGTTCCTAAATGGCAATATGCGCAATCTTTTCTGCAAAGACCGCTGCGGATTACGGACATCCTGATTAGTGACTACAATAAAGATTTGAAGCCTTGGATACATACGGGAGGGACAGCAGTTAAATACTTAAACGGTCTTAACAGCCAATCGTCCTTCCAAGGACCTTGCATCCAGCCAAACTGGAATCCAACACAAATCACGCAGTTTCTAATCGAACTGATTCAAAATAAACAGGAGGAAATCAACCATGGCCGATAAATTTGAATTTTATGATATTGAGTCATTGAGCAATGTATTTACACTTGCTAATTTTAAGAAAACAGAAAATCACATTGATTTGTACATCTTATGTGATAACCCTGAACTCATGGCTACACCAGCCGGTATTACATTTTGTGAAATCGCACTGGACCGCATTTATGAGAAAAACCACAATTTCAACGGAACCCTCGCTGTTCATGACCTGAGCAACAAAGAATCCTTCTTTCATCTGGCAAAAACATTTGGTCTTTCAGATGCCAAACTGGCCAATGACCCGAACAGCAAAAGCCAATTCCCTTCCGAATTTCGACCGGTCTGTGACACAGACCCTGACTACGACCCGTCAATTCATCCCTATTTCGTAGGCTACAACTCTGCCAACTATGATACAACCATGTTGGCTGCCTTTTATAACGAATATACGGAATTTATACCGGTATGCAAAACCGAAGAAGAATATCGAGCTAATCCGACGCAGCTGTATAAATTGACCTATCCTGGTACAACGGCCAATCGGATGCGCCAAATCAACGATGAACTCTTTGAGAATTTCCGTGAAAACATGCCGAAATACCTGGCGTCTGTACGCAATGAACACACAGGCGGATACAGCATGAATTACAAAAATCCCCAATGGAGAATGCGACGGGCTATGATGATGACTGGACGTCAAATTGACGCCTCAGCATTGAATGAAAAACAAAAGAAAGTCGCCTTAAAACGGCAACTTGGTTTGTCAGGTTTTCAGATTTTGGAATCTGACCGGCTGGGAGCCACGAACAACACAATCACAGACCAGGATATGCTTCTGGACCTGATTGCGTACAACGCATCCGATATCATCAACCTGGACGAACAGTTCCAGCTGAAATTATATGTAGGTCAGTTCACGCTGAAACGTCAGCTGCTGAAAACCTATCCTGAACTGGTTTACAAAAGAAAAGAAACTGGAGAATATGCACCTGACTGCCGACCGGAATGTGTTCGGGATGACCGTCTGTTCATTGACTCCACATCTTCTCAGCTTGCACAGAAAACTCTGTGTCCGTATGACCATCTGAAAGATGCCAAGGCTGTCAGCTTTATGTATCCGTCTCCGAATCAGGCAGCAAAAATGGGAATCAAACCCGTAAACGTCTTGGAAGAAGCTCGGAAATTCTTCTACGAAAAATTCCCGCAGCCTGAGATTCGAGCCAAATTTGATAGCATTTATCACTATTATAAATCTATCGAAGGCAAGAACTTCAATGAATCTGACAATTACAAAGAAGACTGGGGAGCTGAAGCTCTGCCTGTATCCAAAATTGAAGAGATTCCTAAACCTGAAAACTGTATCGTCTATTACGATAAAAATGGACAGCCCACATCCTGCTACGCAACATTCTCAGTAGGCGGTGTCCACGGTGCAGAATACAATTTGGAATTGTTCATGGATGATATGGACAACTGGATGCAAGCCAAAGCCGACATGGAATATGTCAAGAGTCAGTATCCAAATCCTGCCGACCTGAAACAGGCCAGCCTGAAAATCAAATCCTTTGATTTACCCAATGGAGAAACTGTCACAGTTGGTAGAATGGCAAAAGCCATCGAAACCATTCAGTCTATGACAAACACTGAGAAAACCGTTCTCATGACAAATCCAAAGCCCCTCAAGAAACACCAGTTAGCCCAATATCTTCTTGTAAACAATCTGGACCTGAATCACTATCAGACCTTGATTAACAAGAAACCTGGTATCACCATGCCTGACGGTACAATCCGGCCGGCCAACGACTTCTTGAAAAGCGAAAGAACCAAAGGCGTCTTCGAATACAAAGACATTGATTCCAGCAAACCTGCTCTGTTCAAAGTCTCAGACAATGGCTCATGGAAACTGAATCCTCGTTATGTATTCACATCTGCCGACAAAGCAAATCACGAAGACTTCACGTCTTATTATCCGAATCTGCTTCGTCGTATGGAAGCCTTCTATAATCCTGGTCTGGGATACGACCGCTATGCTGAAATCTTCGACCAGAAACAGGAATACGGCGGTTATATGAAAGATAAAAAGCGTCCTGCTTCCGAAAGAGAATACTACTCTGTTCTTCGTGAAGGTACAAAGTTGATTCTCAACTCGGCATCCGGTGCCGGTGACGCCACATTTGACAACAACATCCGTATGAATAACAATATCATCTCTATGAGAATCATCGGACAGTTGTTTAGCTGGCGAATCGGACAGGCACAAGCCTATGAAGGAGCTAAAGTCACATCAACCAACACAGATGGTCTGTATTCTGTTATGGAAGAAGAAATCAACAATGCAATTCTGGAAAGAGAATCTGCATCTATTGGTGTAGAAATTGAACCGGAACCTTTGTATCTGATTTCAAAAGATACCAATAACCGTCTGGAACTCACATCCGATATTCAGACAATCACAGCAGCATCTGGCGGAACCCTTGCTTGCCGCAAAGGTCCAAATCCGACCAAATCACTGGCACACCCTGCCATTATCGACTGGGCACTTGCTGAATATCTGACAATTTGTGCACAGCACTACAAAAACCTGGACTTCGACCAGCCGTTCAACAACACCATCGGCATGAACATTCTCAAATCTGCCATTCACAAACACAACCCTGTGGAATGGATGAGACTGTTCCAGAATGTCATCGCATCATCCACAGGTTCTGTTCGCTACATCTTCGGTACAACCGAAGAAAATCGCAATAAACCTGTAATTTTGCAGCATTATAACCGAGTATTCTATATGAAGAACGGAACCAAAGGCACACTGCATCTGCATGCCGCCGTTGCTCGTGTTATCCCTGACAAAATCAAACAGAAACGTAGAGAAGTCGGGGAAAACCCTCGTCTCGTTGACCCGAAAGCAGCCTTCGTTCTCCGAGAAAATGGAGTTGCAAACATTCCGACCGGAAAAGATATTGTCATCGTAAAAGTATCCAACATTGAACCTGAATGGTGCACCTATGTAGAAAATAGAGCATTAAAAGACATTCCTGTCGATGAGTTCCGTTGGTTGGTAGACAATATGGACTATGACTGCTATCTGCAGCTGTTGCGAGATTGTTATGAATCAAACTGGCGTAACAACCTGCCGAATCGTCGTTACGTTCGCTTCTTTGACCTGTCAGGAAATCATCTGTATACGCAGACCTTACGCAAAGGTGAACATGTAACGTTGCCGGAAAACATCAACGAAGCCTATGTCATCAAAGAGGCAGCAACAGAAGGCGTACAATACGTCACAAACGGCTTCCAGCCGCTTGAAAACACAGACATCTTCTTACAGTATGCCTAAAAACAAAAACGCCTTACAGGGCCTTCTACGGGCTCTGTAAGGCTGTTATCTTATCAAGAAAGGAGAATATCCATGGGAAAAGCAGAAGCCTATGTAGAAGACTATCTACGACAACAAGCAGCGAAACACCAATGTCTCTGCTATAAGTTTTCTTCACCTGGAACAAGAGGTGTCCCTGATGAACTCCTCATCTACAAAGGAGAAACCCATTTCATCGAAACCAAAAGTCCAGTGGGTGAACTCATGGAAATCCAAAAAGTTCGCATTGAAGAAATGCGAAAACACGGAGCCAAAGTTGCTGTTTGTCACACCCGAAAAGCAATTGACAAATATCTTGCAACATTCATTCCTAACTATAAACCGGGAGAATCTGAAACACCTGTCACAAAATTGCCCCGTCGTTCCAAAAAACAGGAACCATATCAACCCAATATACATATTCTGAAATCCATCCGAACGGATAAATAAACAAAAAAAAGGAGAAACGATATGAGCTACGCAGATACTGTATTTATCAATATGTGTTGCAATATCCTCACAAACGGAACCGACACATCCGACGACATCAACAGACCTCACTGGCCTGATGGACAAACTGCATCCACCATCAAACTTCCGATGGTATATAACGTCTACGACTTGTCCAAAGAATTTCCGGCACTTACACTTCGACCGACTGCCATCAAAACAGCCATGGATGAACTTCTGTGGATTTGGCAGAAGAAATCCAACAACATTCATGACCTGAACAGTCACATCTGGGATGAATGGGCTGATGACAACGGAAGCATTGGTGCAGCATATGGATACCAGCTCCGACAGGTAAATCCCTACAAGAGCGTCAGTGTCGAAAAACTGAAAGAAGCATTTCCTGACTGTGTATGGCAGGGGGCCAATCTTCTGGTCAGAAAAACCGACCCTGGAACTGTCTATGGAATTGTTGTTCCCAACAAGAAAGGAAACAACATCATCCACATGAATCAGGTCGATAAGGTCCTGTATGACCTGCATCACACTCCATACAGCCGTCGCATCATGACAAGCATGTACAATTTTGCCGACCTGGACAGAATGGCACTGCATCCGTGTGCATACAGCATGACATTTAACGTCACCAAAGATGCCGATGGCAACCGTGTGCTGAACGGACTGTTGAATCAGCGTTCCAATGATATTCTCACAGCAAACAACTGGAATGTCGTTCAGTATGCCCTTTTGATTATGATGTTCGCACAAGTCTCCGGAATGAAACCCGGACTGCTGGGCCATATGATTGCAGATGCACATATCTATGACAGGCACATCGACATCATCAGCGACTTAATCAAAAGAGAACCGCTGCCTGCACCGACTGTCCGACTGAACCCGGATGTCAAAAACTTCTATGATTTCACCACAGATGACCTGATTGTCGAAAACTATCAGAAACATCCGCAGGTGCGCAACATTCCTGTTGCCATTTAAGAAAGGAGCCAATCCCAATGAAATGTATTGCAGCTGTCGATATGAACTGGAACATCGGCAACCACAATGAACTTCTCTTTCATCTGAAACAGGACATGCAGCATTTCCGTGAACTCACCATGGGGCAAACCGTCTTGATGGGTCGAAAAACCTTTGAAAGTATCGGAAAAGCCCTTCCTGGAAGAGAGAACATTGTTTTGACATCTGACCCGAACTACCACGCAGAAGGTGTGACGATTATCCACAGCTTGTCCGAAATCGACACGCACGACGATGGTATTTGGTGCCTCGGAGGCGAAAGTTTATACAAACAACTTCTTCCGCTTTGCACTGAAGTACATCTGACCAAAATCTTTGCTGAGAAAAAAGCAGATGCTGCTTTCCCCAATCTCGACAAAGACCCCCTGCGTCTGTTGTTCCCTTATCACACACAAAGCTCTGTAATGACAGAACAAGGAATTTCATTTCTGTTTGTGACTTATTACAACTATCACAACAGCTATCTGTAAACTCACAAGAAAGGAAAACAAACTATGCAAACTCAGAAAACCAACATGGCAACGGCAATGAACGCTGAAGCAGCAAATCCCTCCTCTATCTGTATTTTTCAGATTGGAGAACCCAATTATGGTATTCAGGCTGACCAGCCTAAAAGCCAAACGCTTCGTATCATGAACGAAGCAAAAACCAACAGCTCAGTTCTGGATATCCTGTATCTGACACCTGATGATTATATCAATCTTCTGTTGGAACAGAATCTGCAGGCATTGGAAACACTTGTGACACAGCACAAGTCCGTGTCAACAGCTATCCAGGCAGCCCTGAACCATTGTTCTGATATTCTGGAGTTTGACATTCCCGAACAATGTCTGCACGCACAGACAAAAATGCATGAAGCATATGAAACAGCAAAAACCATCCTGAAAAATCCGGACAAAACTGTCTATGCACAAGCTGGTTTTGCTGTAACAGAAACCATGCTCATGGCCTATTTCATTCGTTCCCGTATGGAAGGTCAAAACTTCCAGAACTCCATCTGCGTAACCAATGAGCATCTCAAAGCTCAACTGGAAAAATACCGCAACGGCAAAGTCACAGATACCGACTATCTGCTGCGAACAATGAAACTGGCAGTCACACAGGCTGACCGTAAAATGAAAAACATTCAGTCCACCACAGCAAACAAGGCAAATCGTCAAGCCATGCTGGACAAATTGTCCTATGCAAAACAGGCTATGACTAACCTTCTCTAACTCATACATATCTTTACAAAACAACGGGTGTAGCCGTGAGAGATAATCGTCAAAAGCAATATGCATGACTTCATTGAGATTCCTCTCGTACTCACGGTTGCTAACCTGTTGTCCATGTCATTTTGCAAAATGGCAAAAGAAAAAGTGCAAAGCCTCACACCACTGTGACTTCGCACTTTTTCTATAGGAGAAATGTAAACCTGAAACAAAATGTCATCAAACTTATGGGAATCCGCACAACGAAATCCATCTCTCTTCTATATGATAACGGATAAACCCTCAAAAGTCAAGCATTCTAACGCAAAAATCAACCAGAAAAAAGGAGAAAATCAACATGAACACAAATCCAATTCAGAACCTCTTCGTACCGTCTGTCACAGAAACCAGCGGAGGTGTGACCAAGTCATATGACCTGTTCTCACGTTTGCTCAAAGAACGTATCATCATGCTGCATGATGAGGTCAATGATGCTACAGCACAGCTTGTCATTGCGCAGCTGCTTTATCTGGAAGCCGAAGACCCGAACAAGGACATCTACCTCTACATAAACAGCCCCGGTGGGTCTGTATCCGCAGGTCTTGCCATTTATGACACCATGAATTTCATCAAATGTGACGTCAGCACCATCTGCATGGGCACTGCCGCATCCATGGGTGCCTTCTTGTTGTCATCCGGAACAAAAGGCAAACGTATCTGTCTGCCTAATGCAGAAATCATGATTCATCAGCCTTCCGGCGGAAGCAAAGGTCAGGCAACGGATATGATGATTCAAATGAAACACATGGAAAGCCTCAAGGCTCGCCTGAACCGCATTCTGGCTGCCAACACCGGCAAAGACGAAGACACCATCGCTCGCGACACAGACCGTGATAATTGGATGATTGCGGAAGAAGCCAAGGCATATGGCCTTGTAGATATCATCCAGGAATCTCATTAACACGTAAGGGGCAGGAAAATCCTGCCCCTATTTTTATCAACAAGAAAGGAAGCTATCATATGACAGACCAGGAAATTCGAAATGTCATTGCTGACACAGAACGAGCCATAAACTCGCTCTACGACCAGCAACGAGAATATAAAGAAAAGCATCCCGTATACCGAGAACTCCACGTATTCGACGAAAACAAATCGGTAAAATGGAATCGCGAAGAAGCACAAAGGCAAAACGAACTTCGCCAAAAAGAGCTATACCGATATCAGAAAAAGATATCTGCTCAATATTCAAACCTTCATGATGCATTCATTGAATATATCAAAGATGAATACGGCCTGTCTGAAGAAGCCGCTAAACTGGTCTATAATGCAGCTTATGAAGACGGACATCATGCTGGCTAGTATGAAGTTCTCACATACATCGCCACATATGCTGATTTCGCAAAGAACATTATCAAAACAATCAAATAGCCTTACTGCAATACACATGCATACAGGCATGTGTATTGTTTTTTTCAACAAGACCAGAAAACCTATGTCTTTTCATAAAAAATCATCTTGAAAATCCTATTACATATATGATATACTCATATATGTGGAAAAATATTAAGAAAAAGGAGGCAACCATATATGTCCTATTATTTCCCGTCAACCATCTTCAGCATGAAAGAAGCCGAACAAATCGCCAATGGGAAACTGATATTTGACAGCAATGGATATCTCAAAGACCCCAATCTGACCATCCAAAAAGCCTTTGAAGACCGTGTTGAAGCGCCAATCATGATTCTCATGCTGACCACACAAAACACAGTACATGCTCTGATGGACCCCTATGGGATTGTACAAACCAATCCCGTCACCGGAAAACGCATCTGTCAGCTCAAAGGTGATTATCCATATCTGAAATCTGTCATTGACATGATGATTCAAATGCATCCCGGCGTCCCTGCACAGACCATTATTGGAGCATACAGCTTCCAATGTCCGGCCCAAGACCGTCTTCTGCTGATGGATTACTTCAAAAAACATTACAATGCTCATTAAAAATAGATGAACAGCAACACGCCGCCCTTCGGGACGGCGTGTTTTTCTAACGAAACGGCGGGTGCCGTTTGCGTCAAATGCAAATAAAGGAGGTACCCGCATGCAGAATGCAGAAGAAACCGTTCTAACTTATAGAAATCTGCCTGATTATCAACGTCAGATGCAACGATTTCAGATTCCCGAAAAGCAACTCAATCTGCACAACTACATGGGCAAGCCCGTCATTGAAGTGCAAAAGCTCATCAACATCATCAGATTGGAACGCAGAAAATACTGCAGATAACCTGCAGTATTTTTTTGTCACATGGCACTACTTGCATTCCTTTTGAAAATATGCTAAAATATCCTCATAAATGAATGAAAAGGAGGTTATCAACAATGCCTGTTATCAAACCGACTCAGGTTCAGATTCCAAATATACCACCCATGATTCAATTGCATAACTACCAGCAATTTTGCAAAGATTTTGCACTCACACATCCATACTGTGGATTATTTCTACGCATGGGCTTAGGAAAAACACTCATCACACTGGAAACTCTTTATGAGCTAAATCCTCATTGTCATGTACTCATCATTGCACCTAAAACAATTGCACGATGCACCTGGCAGAACGAAATCAATAAGTGGAACATGCCTTTTCGAACCAAATCACTCGTTGTAAATGAACGAGAAAAGGACCTGTCAAAAAAGAAAAGAGAAGAGATTTACGACAGTATTCCCAATAACCCATACGCAACCATTTACTTTATCAACCGAGATATCATCCCATCCCTTGTGAAAAGATTTCCCGGAAATCAATGGCCATTTCCGATTGTCATCATTGACGAAAGCCAATCCTTCAAATCTCACAGTTCACAACGATTCAAAAGCCTTGCTTCTGTAAGACCTTATATTCAAAGGCTCATTGAATTGACAGGTTCTCCTGCTCCAAATGGACTTATGGACCTGTGGGCACAGATTTACTTGTTGGATATGGGACAACGCCTGGGAAGAAATATCACAACCTATCGAAATACCTATTTCGACCCCGGATTGATGAAAGATGGATACCCCATCACATGGCGTTTGAAAAAATATTTGGTTGACAGCAGAGGGTTCCCCATGGTTGACGCAAAAGGTCAATTAAAACAAGCCAAAGATGTTATCTATGAACAAATCAGCGATATTGTCATCTCTATGGATAACAGCTTTATCACCTTGCCACCTATTTCGTATCACGATGTCGATGTCATTTTGACACCTGACGAATTAGACACGTACAAGCAATTTGCAAAGTCCAGTGTACTGGAACTCACAGATGGAACCATCATTGAAGCAAAGAATGCAGCAATCTTAGCATCCAAACTGGTACAAATTGCATCCGGGTCTATTTACACAAATCCAGCCAAACATGAATATCAAGTCATTCATGAAAACAAACTGGAAATGTGTGAGTATATCATCAATAACTTTGATTCCAATATGCTCATTGCCTATCATTTCCAGAGTGAAAAGGATATGCTGCTGAAATATTTTGCAAAACGCAAAATCCCCGCAGTTTGTTTCGACGGAAGCGCCGAAATGCAAAAGAACTGGAACAACAAACAATATCCTGTAATGTTGCTGCAACCTGCATCCTGCGGATTTGGAGTAAACCTTCAGCAAGGCGGCCACGGTCTCATTTGGTATACGATTCCATATTCTCTTGAAGAATATGAACAGACCATTGCCCGTATTTATCGACAAGGACAAACCGACCCTACGGCTGTGTTCCATCTGTTGGCCAAACAAACATCCGACAAACGTCTACTGGCAGTTATGACAAACAAAGATGCCACACAAAAAGACCTGCTGAAAGCAGTTCAGGTTTCTGTCGATGAATTATAATATCCTAACTTATTCAGGGTTATTTTTGATATTGTGAGAGAGATACAGAAAAAGGCACCCCAAAACGGGATGCCTTTTTCTTTTGTGGTCTTAAATTTGCTAACTCAAATTTCGGGATAAATCTTGTTACAAGACCACTATACCATATTCGTAAAAATATGGATAAGGACGCGCATGCGCGAATCTTGCTACATTAACCTAAACCTGCTCCGCCTGTGTTTTCTACCACACCGGATGAAGGCAGCTTAATCTGCTGACCGACTTCAATCACGCTCGGGTTAGAAATGTCATTCAAACGAATCAATTCAGGCAAATCAACACCTACGGCTGCACCGATGTTTGTCAAACAGTCACCCTTCTGAACCGTATAAATATACGTTCCATCAGCAAGCTGACTGACATTCTCAACACCTTCGTACAGCTTCTTCGGAGCCTCTACGGGCTCCTGCGGAGACTCAACAGCAATTTGCTGACCAAGCCAGTAAACAGAAACACCATCTGCATTCGCAGAACCGTTTGCAATTGCACGAGCAACTTCATTCACTGACGTAGTAGGGTCATTCATAACATTTCCCTTACTGTCAATGGGATTGCCGCCATTGTCCCAAGTGATACCATACTGTTTTGCCCAGTCCAACTGAGACAATTCAGAAGATGTATCAGACGGTTGTTCCGGTTTCTCGCTAACAGGCTGATTATCCGTATTCACTACATTGCCTGATTGCTGTGCACGCTTTGCCATAGCAATTTCGTTGGCTGCATTTCGGTTCAGCGCTGTAACTGCAGACGTCGTTCCTACAAACGACAAAGCCGCAACAGCGACAACAAAACCGATTGCACCACACGTTGAAGCGACTTGAGATTTAGGTCTCTTCTGTGAGGAAACTTGTTTCGTTGACATGTTCGCTGGTAACTCCTTTCTATTCTCTATCATCAACTAATAAAAAATAGTTGATTTATGAGGATTTTTGTGCTATAATTATATCACATAAAGAAAGAGTTTGCAAGAGCATTTCCAGCATGCGAAAAACAAAATCCTATCTTTATGGACATCTGGTAAGAAAATTGTAACATTTTTGAACCGATTGCAATCTGTTTAAGAACAGCTGCGAATCCTTCCGCAGGCAAAACCATTGAAGGACCAAACAAATAGGCAACCTAATAGGCAACCTAAATAAGCAAAGAAAGAGGTAAACAAACTATGGCACACACTATTCCTGCGTCTTCTCTGACGCCCAACACAACAATTTCCGTAAGAGGAACTATCGCATTTTCCCGTGTAACCCGTTTTCTGACTCCGGACGAAATGGTTCGCGACAGACAGCGGAGACAGCAGTATGGCCGTCAGGTCATTGACAAGCCGTACACAACCATCACTCTGAAGAACCCTGCTCTGGTAAGAGCCAATCCGAACGCTCCGCTGGATAATAATGAGCGTTATATGGAAGAGTGCTTCTATCAGAAGAAAGCTCAGAACGGTCAGGCACCGGACAACACTCGATACTACAACATCGACAACAAGAGTCCGAGACTGCCTCACATCTATCAGTATCGTAAGAACGCTAACGGTTCATTCGATACAGCCCATCTTGTGGAAGTAGCTCCTACTGCTGAGCTGGACAACGGTCTGGATGTCATTCTGGTTCTGCGTATCTACAAGCCAAATGGATTTGCCAACTGCGGTATCGCACTGGATTCCATCATTGTACAGGGAGAAGTTCGCTACTACAGCGGCGGTGCAACAGCAGCTCTGGCTGGCCTTGGATACACTGTCGACAAGTCTCTGACAGACGCTGAACGTGAAGCAGCTTCGGCACAGAGTGCACGAAATGCAGCACCGGCTATGGACAACTACGACCAGGGCGCAGATGTTCCTGACATCACACAGCCTATGGCGTCCGCTCCTGTGGCTACGCCTACTCCCGGAACAGACTACTATGCTGCTCAGGTAGCTCAGCCTGCACCGGCACCTGCTCAGGTACCGAATCAGAATCCGGTTCCTACACCGGCTCCTGCGCCTGCTCCTGCAGCACCTGCACCGGCAACCCCGATGCAGAATGACACATGGACATGTTCTTGCGGAGCTGTGAACACAGGTAACTTCTGCAACAACTGCGGAGCAAAGAAACCGCAGGCTGCAACAAATGCATACGCAAACGCAAATGCGGTAGGTCAGACCCCTACGGGTATCGTGTTCGACCCGAACGACAATAACCGTAATTACTAATCTGCTGTAAGACGCACAGGGACAGACCACAAAAGGTCTGTCCCTTATTTTTTTCGAATCATAACGAAAATGCGAGTGCATTTTCAGCAAACAATACGAAAGGGGAACGACACAACATGGTTTCGTATGACTATTCAAAATTTATAAACCATCCGTTTATTCAACAGCATAAAGACAAGCCCAAATGGACTGTATCCACTATGAATGGAACAAAAATGCCCTGTGACATGTTAGACCTCATGACACGTGATGTCATTCGAGGTGCCGATTTCTATGACGAACAATCACTGACAACATTAGCCAAAGTGGATAATGTATTCTTCCAAAGAACAGGCAGCCCTGCTCCCAATCATACATTCTATTTGGAAGCTGCTATGGACGGATTCTGTATTCTGGACATTGAACCTACATGTCCGGAAGACCTGAAAAACCAGCTATTGCAAATGGATTATATCTATGGAGAAGTATCCATGTCAGGAAAAGGATATCACCTTGTATTTCCATTACCAGAATGTTACATGGAATATGAATCGGCCACACAAAAACCGGCACTGAAAGACGGTGACAAGAATTACGAAATTCTTCTCAATCACTTTTGCACCTTTACAGGAGTCGTAATTGACCCGCCGGTAAATCCGCAGAACAGTTTTGAAGACCTATACCGCAAATTGGCACAACAGGCTAAAGAAATTGAAAAACAAAAGGAAATCATCATTCATTCACTGGAAGAACGTCCGGATACAGAACATGCAGGTGAAATCCTTGTTCTGCTGAACAATGCGGCAAAACAATGGAAAAAAACACCTGAAGACTTCCGTGACACAGCCAAAGGACAACCTGATATGTCCCGATATGAATGGGCCTGTGCAGCATTCCTACGTTGCAAACTCAATTCCATCCTGCGCATCAGTGATATCCAAAGAGAACACACATACACAGATGAAGAACAGGCTTACTTCCTGTATGAAATTCTCAAAGATAAACTTCCTCACCGTCCAAAACATGACACATTCCGAGGTTCTGTCGGAGGTATGAAATTGCCATGGCTGGGATATCTGGTCAAAAGCGTTATTGAAAAAATCCCAGAAGATGAGTAAGGAGACATTCTATGCAAACAGAATTAACAACGTATCACCATCAACTTGCCGACTTATTCGGCAACATATCTATTCAAACATTGATGGTAACATCCATGACAATTTTTCTGATTCTCACACTGATTTTTGTTATCATGACAAGATGGGAATGGCAATCACAGAGAGTCAAAAAAGAAAAACAAAAACTGAATCCAAATACAGATAACCAAAAACCAGAACAGAAAAAACGCATTCTCTGTACCATGATTCAAATCATCCTGGCAACCGGTATCATTTGCTCAGCATTTGTAACCATTGTCATGCTTCAAACTCAGGTCATTGCACAAAAACATGGTATGTATCAAACCCACATGCCATACGCATCGGTTCTTACAGGTATTGAGCATACACCGGAAGAAAGTACACTTCCGAAAGACCAAACTCAATTAGCAAACAGCCTGATTATCTACTACAAATTCGGATGTGAAGACTGTGAAGCTGTCTACTTCGACTTACAGGAAAGCCTGCCAGACAATGAAAATATTTACTGGGTTTCAACCAGGTCTGAACAAGGTCAGGAACTACGCAAGACTTATCCGGTAAGCAATGTGCCAACTATCGCGTACATTACAGACAGAAATACAGCTGTTACATCTGAAATTACAAACAAATACGGAGAAAAAGTAACTCTCAATCAAGAAAAGTTACAAGAAATCCTTGATTTGTATTTTGCTGCAAACTAACCACAAACGGGTGCCTATCGTGACATTCTTTGTCGCTCTCAGACACAAAGCAAGACCGATGTCTGACGACATCGGTCTGTTTTTTGTAGCAATTTATTATGATAAAAAAGGAGAAATCAACTATGAGCAAAGCAAAAAGTAACGTATGTGTAAACTTCGATGAGGCCGTATTTTTCGTACCCACTGACCGAATCTACACCTACCAGAAAAAATCTGACCCTACCGTCATCAAAGCCGCATGTGACATTCCGTTCAAAGAATTGAACGACTACGACTTCATGTCCGATGTATCACAGGCACAATACGATATGTTCCGTACAGCTTTGGCTGCTGCAATCTGCAAAGCCTGCCCCAGCTTTGAAAGTCCTGACAATTTGTACCTGAAGAAAGGCAAACGCGTCATTGCTCAGAACAAAGTCATGCAGATTGTTCTGGAAGACAACGGCTGGGCTATCGCTGTTGAACTTCTGAAGAAAGCCAAAGCCAACGAAGGTATTTACAAACAGACATTTGCAAATGTACTGCTCAACCTCCGTAATGCACTGCTGGCTCAGTTTTCTGATGTATATGTCAGAGACGGAAGTTATGGAGCAACTGCCATCACTCAGGCTGACCCTTATGATAAGGGAAATGAAGTGCTGCAGTTAGCTATTGATGAAGATTAAAAGGAGACCTGATTATGGATGTATTCACACCATTGAATCAAAGATTCAGACCAAATTCTTTTGCAGATATGGTCGGACAGAAACATCTGGTCGGTGAATACGGCATTTTGACAAACATGGTCAAAACAGGACAAGTCACGTCCTGTATCTTCGCAGGACCTCCGGGCTGTGGTAAAACCACCGCAGCTCGGATTCTCTGCAACGCTTGCGATGACAGATTCGAAACCCATTTCGTCAACGCCACTACCACCGATTCCAAAAGTATCAAAGCAATGATTGAGCATGCTGTGAACAACCAGAAAACCTGTTTCCTGTACATGGACGAGATTCAATATCTCAACAAGAAACAACAGCAGTTATTCCTGCCTCACATTGAATCCGGTGACCTGGTGCTTATCAGTGCCACAACCGAAAATCCATACTTTGCATGCATTGATGCATTGTTATCTCGGTGTTCGGTACTCGAATTTAAGCCTATCACCATTTCTGACATTGCAACAAGACTGCAACAAATTGCAGACACATTGGAACAAAAATCTCAAACCACATTGTTCCAGCCCGAAGCCATCACATTGATTGCACAAAACAGTGCAGGTGACGTCAGACGGTCTATTCAGACCTTAGAAATGTGTATCACCGCTTATGGCATGGATACACTCAAAAACACACCTTTATCCAATGAAATGGTAGAAAAGCTGTTACCAACAACCCGAACTTCTCGATTTGATATCGGCGGAGATGTACATTACTCTCTCATTTCTGCCTTGCAAAAATCTATTCGAGGTTCTGACCCCAATGCGGCTATCTTCTACCTGGCACGCTTACTGGAAGGTGGCGACATAGAATCACCTTGCAGAAGACTTCAAGTCATTGCCAACGAAGATATTGGACTGGCCAACCCAGATGCAATTCCTTTTGTAAGGTCCTGTGTAGAAATGGCAAGAGAATTAGGACTTCCAGAAGCCAATAAGCCTCTGACCAATGCCGTATTATATCTGGCATTGAGCAAAAAATGCTCTACTTGTGAAGATACCTTCTTTGCCGCAGTCAAAGACGTCAAACAAGGTCTCGGAAATACAATTCCGGCACATATTGCATCTGAACATGCGTTCGGATACAGATTTCCTCACAATTTCCCAAATCATTGGTGTCCTCAGCAATATCTGCCTGATGACCTTGTAAATCGTCAATATTATCAGCCTGCACAAAATACCTTTGAAACCAATCATGCCCATTACTGGGACCTGGTGAAAAAGGATTATGCCGACCACCAAGCTCAATATGAAGCCATTGGTATGTCAAAGAAATAAAGGAGGTAAACACGAATGCATCAAAAGATTCAGGATTTTCAAAATTCCATGCGTGATAAATATACACACGCATTTCAACATGCACAAAACAAAACCATCCATCGAGATTCTCTCGATTATGCAGCTGGTTGTGTAGAGACATGCGATAAGCTGATACATGACCACGCTCCCGTTCTGCCCGATTCCGAACCGGAATTTTTCGGACAGATTATCGACATCTTCGAAGACTTTCTGGACGCCAAAGGCGTACAGATTGCCAATACAGATAGAGATGAAGCCATTGCTGATGGCGAAGACCCTGAAGGTCTTGCCATTATCTATGGAGAAGACTATGATATCATCAAAGACCAACTGACATCTATGATGCAGCACTGGCACATTATCAACACGAAAGGAGACTAAGCCTATGAAATACTTAATCGTAGGACGAACAGCATCCGGCAAGGATACACTTGCCGGACATTTACAAAAACGCTATGGTTGGAAATTTGTCAAATCCTATGCAACCCGTGATAAAAGAACACCGGACGAGGATTCCCACATCTTTATCACACACAAAGAAGCAGCTGCCATTCCGGACAGCGATAAGGTTGCAACAACCAAAATTGAAAACAAGAAAGGCCGCATGGATGAGTATTTTGCTACCCGCCAGCAGGTACAAAATGCAGATGCCTACATCATTGACCCTAATGGGGTTAAAGAATTGCTTGCAAACATGCCGGAAGAAACCTTTCACATCATTTATATCAAAGCGGATGAAGCAATGCGCAGAGCTTCTGCAATCGACAGAGCCACAGACCGCTACACAGCATCCAAAATTTTTGATACGAGAAACGCATCAGAAAAAGACCAGTTCGACCAGTTTGAAAAGGATTTGGAAACCAAAACCTTTGGCAGAACAAACTGTCCGATGCTGCAGCCTGTAGAAAACACCTACAAAGATGAATGGATGGAACGTACGGCCTACGAACTGAACAGTATGCGCCGCATCATGGCCTCCCTGACCGATATGGTAAAAGATTTGGCTCATGAAAAAATTCTGAGACAAGACGAAAACGGTCATATCATCATGGTCATGGCTGATAACAGAGAAATTCCGCTTACACCAGAACAATTTGCAGCTCATCTGTACGGAGATGACGAAGGCTTGTCAACATGTACTCTGGAATGGCTCTGCCTTCCTAAATCCCATATGGTCAACAGCAACCGTACCAACGGATTGGCTGAAACAACCTTGACCGAATATGTTGTCGACATGACAGACAGTATGCACAAAACACTGAATGCCAACCAGTTGAATGACCTGATGACAGCCATCGTAAACGATGAAACATTATGGAACACATTCAACGACCAGCTGATGTCCATCATCAACGAAGAAACGGAGGAAAACTAATATGCAAGACACTTACATCTTAGAATTTTCACCTGATATCAGGGACTTCCCTCTGTACACCGTATCCAGTGCCACTCTGATGGAACAGATGGAACACACAGCGGCTGACATCAGTGTCACCGAATTTGACAATCCGATTTGGCCTGTCATTTTGAACTTGTTCAGACAGAACAGTTTCATCATTGAAAATGTTCCTTGTGATGAAGATGACGAAGAAGAAACAAACCAGGCAAACGGATATATCGTCAAAGCCAATCACATTGCCCGTAAAAATTACTTTTACAAGCGATACATTCGCTTCAAGGACGAAGCCGGCCGCATGACCTTACAGGACATGCTGTCACAAACAGCCACTTCTCACCTGACTCAACTCCTGGAAGATAATGAAGGACCTTTCGTATATCTTCACGGCACAGGTTTGATTACACTGGACCGCTTCATTCGTGAAATGGCAGATGACGTACCCTATTACATGGGTAATATCTTCGAACTTTCCGAATAATTTTCTCTGATTTATCAGAGCAAACGAATTGTATTATCTATACTCTCATGATACAATGAGAGTATGGGTAATACCCAATCAATACGCAAATAAGGAGGAAAAAATCTATGCATCCGACTGAAAAAAGATTTGAAGATGAATGGAATGCAGAAAATCCCCCGCTGTTCATTATGAAACGTAGCGGAGAACGCATCCCGTTCAATCGAGAAAACATCACCATTGCCATTAAAAAGGCAAATAAAGAAGTCACAAATCCGGCCAACAGACTTTCTGATGACGAAATCGAAACAATTTCTCAGCTCATCGAGAAAGATGCCGTGAACGCAAATCGAGACCTCTCTGTCGAAGAAATTCAAGACAAGGTCGAAGACCATCTGATGGCTTCCAAGAAATTCGAACTGGCTCGTCTGTACATCACATACAGATACAAGCACAACGAAAACCGTAATAAATCCACGCTTGACAAGAACATTGAAGCCATCACGGACGTTCGTGTTCAGATGGATGGACACGTCCACGGACGAAATCAGGCTGTCATCGAAGAAAACGCCAACAAAAACACCACAGTTGTTTCTGTTCAGCGTGACTACGCAGCTGGCGAATGGTCTCGTCACTATGTGAACAAGTACCTGATTCCGAAACATCTGCGTGAAGCCCATGCCAATGGATTGATTCACATCCACGATGAGGATTTCATGGCATTTGCTCTGCACAACTGCTGCCTCATTAACCTGGAAGACATGCTCCAGAACGGAACCTGTATCTCCGAAACATGGATTGATACTCCGAAATCATTCTCAACAGCGGCTACAGTTGCCTCACAGATTATCGCACAGGTTGCCAGCCAGCAATATGGCGGACAGACTATTACGCTGACGCACCTTGCTCCTTTCGTAGATGTATCTCGTCAGAAAATCAGAAAACGTCTCACAGCCGAGATGAAGGAAACCTTCGGTGAAAACATCACTCAGGAACAGATTAACGAGATTGCCGAAAAAGAGCTTATCAAAGAAGTCGAAGCAGGCTGCCAGACAATTCAGTATCAGCTGATTACACTGCAGACAACCAACGGACAGGCTCCTTTCGTAACTGTGTTCATGTATCTCGGTGAAACAGACGACCCGCAAACCAAAGCCGATTTGGCTCTCATCATCGAAACCATGCTGAAGCAGCGCATCAAAGGTGTTAAGAACGCAAAAGGCGCCTACATCACTCCTGCCTTCCCGAAACTCATCTATTGTCTGGAAGAAGATAATATCTACGAAGATGCTCCGTATTGGTACCTGACAGTTCTCGCAGCTGAATGCTCAGCAAAACGTCTGGTTCCGGATTACATTTCAGAATTGCAGATGAAGAACCTGAAAGGTGACGTATACCCGTGCATGGGTTGCCGCAGCTTCCTGACTCCTGACAGATTCACAGACAAAGGAATCGGCAACATTGCCAATGCCGAAAACTACGTTCCCGGCAAACATAGATACTATGGCCGCTTCAATCAGGGTGTTGTTACTATCAACCTTGTTGACGTTGCATGCTCATCACATGGAGATGAAAAGCTCTTCTGGGAGCTTATGGACGAACGTCTCAATTTGTGTCATGAAGCACTTCAGCTGCGCCACGAATTGCTGAAAGGAACACCGAGTGACGTTGCTCCTATCCAGTGGCAGTATGGTGCACTGGCCCGCCTCAAACCCGGCGAAACCATTGACAAGCTGTTATACGACGGCTACTCTACGATTTCCCTTGGATATGCTGGTTTGGCAGAAACCGTGTACTACATGAAGCATTGCTCTCATACTTCCGAAACCGGAAAAGAATTTGCATTGCGTGTCATGCAGAAATTAAACGACGCATGCGCCAAATGGAAAGCCGAAGAAAACATCGACTACTCCGTATACGGCACTCCTCTGGAATCTACAACGTACAAGTTTGCCAAATGCCTGCAGAAACGCTTTGGTAAAATCGAACACGTAACCGATAAGAACTACATCACCAACTCTTATCATGTACATGTGACCGAACACATCAATGCGTTTGACAAACTCACCAAAGAAGCAGAGTTCCAGAAACTCTCACCTGGCGGAGCTGTCAGCTATGTAGAAGTCCCGAACATGCAGAACAACATTCCTGCTGTTCTGGCCATCATCAAGCACATTTACAAAACCATTCTGTATGCAGAATTAAACACAAAATCTGACTATTGCAGCAACTGCGGTTTCGATGGTGAAATCCAGCCTGTCAAAGAAAATGGACACTGGGTATGGAAATGTCCGAACTGCGGATGCACCGACCAGTCGCTTCTGTGGTACGCACGTCGTACCTGTGGTTACATCGGTACTCAGGGATTCAACCAGGGACGTACCGAAGAAATCGCAGAGCGTGTTTTGCATGTAAGCATTGATGATAAAGATTCTCCCGTACGGGAAGAGTAATCCCAAACAAGAAAACGGGGAGTGGTTATAAAAACCCTCCCCGTTTTTCTCTTACTCATAGACAAATCCTCATAAATGTGCTAAAATACACTTACGCACAAATCTAAGCAGAAAGGAAGAAAATATGTACTACGGAAAATTATCCTACTGTGACACGACAAACGGAATCGGATGTCGTACTGTGCTATTTGTGTCAGGTTGTCGCCATCATTGTAAAGAATGCTTTAATGCTGACACCTGGAATTTCAAATATGGAAAACCATATGACAACGAAGTCAAACAACGGATTCTGGAATCCTTAAAATCCTCCTACATTGATGGTCTTACCATCTTAGGAGGAGAGCCAATGGAACCTGAAAATCAACCATACATCCTGGACCTTGTTACAGATATCAAAAAAACATATCCTCACAAGACCATATGGATATACTCCGGATATACGTTTGAAGAACTCATCGGACAAACCTCTTTGCGACAAGACCTGACTGATAATCTTACAAACAAATCCATCAGCTGCACCGCCTGTGCATCTGAAATCCTGAAAAACATCGACATCCTAATAGATGGCGAATTTCATATCCAGGAAAAGAATCTGATGCTCGCTTTCAGAGGCAGCGCCAATCAACGGATTCTGGATGTACCAAAGTCCATCCAAGCCAAAAAACCAATTTTATCTCATTACATGGACATAGACCGATAATCCCAGAAAGGAGAAAATCAAAAATGCCTTTTGTGCCTGACTTTTCAGATATCCCAACACCAAAAACAAGACTGTATCAGGCTACCCTCAAATGGAGAGAAAAACCGATACAGCCTTATGACCCGGAAAACCCAAATCATCAACAAGGGCAACTGGTTCATCAACAGCTTCTCATTTGTGCCGAAAACAGTCAAGAAGCCGAAAGCATCGCCAGACAACGCATGCCCTATTATCTGACCGACAATCGAAACGCAATCATAGACGCTGATGCATCTATTCGATTAACAGATTATGGGGAACCATTGCCCAGACGCGTGTACTTAACCACACCCGTCATTCCGGCACAAATTCCATTTCATGCGATGAGCAAAAAAGCCATTCGACGTGTTCTCATTGATGACCCGAAAACCTATCTGGAAAAACTGACTGCTACAATCAGCAATACACCAGCAAATCCAACTGAATCATCTGAAAACACAGACGAATTGAAACAAGAACTCACCGTAGCAAATGATTACATTGCTCGTTTAGAGCAAGAAAAAAAGGAATTACTCCAAACTCTTCACGATATGCAAGAAACCGTGCAAATGGACACAGATGAATCTACAACGGCATCTACATCCGAAGAAGAGTACCAACCCACATGCGACGACTATGCCGACATTGCCGAAGTGTATACAGAAACCTTCGCAGCAACCTTATTTGGCTATGACCCTAATGACAAAGAAACGCAAGCATATCATCAACTGATACAGAATGTCAATCCGGAACATGCCGAGCTGTTAATTGAAGAAAATCTTCAATTACCCTTAGCCGACATTCTTGTGTACTTTGCATCACAATATGAACAGGAAATCTATTTTCCGGCCAAAGCAGCAAACGAAGAACCTGAAACAATTCGACAGTTCACTGAAACTCAGTTACAGGGATTCTTTGAAAATACAGAAACACAGAAAGGAGATTCATAATTATGGATAAGAAAAAAGCCCTCATGCTGACAGGCATCGTTATCGGCACCTTGTGTATCCTGATGTTTGTCATGGCTGGCATTTCCGCATTGATGGGAGGCAACAACACACCCCCTGCCGAAACCACTTCAGAATCTGTATCAGAACCTGAAGAAATCAACGATGGTTCAGGAAACACAGCCAATAACAAAGGAGCACCTGCTCCTGCCATTCAATTCGTCAACGCATTGTGCAACGAAGATTATCAAACCATCCTTGGAATGCTGGACCTTCCCGACAATTCTGTCGTAACACCTGTAAATATCCAACATTTCATGGAAAGAAGCACATTGAAAGATTTTCTGGGTGCTGATTACATCAAAATTGTCAAACATCAAACCAGTTCAAACGAAAGCGCTGTAGCTGCTCGCATCGCCCTGAAAGGAGACGAAGAAGCACAGCAAAACACCATTGATGTAGGTTTTTCCAAAAATAAAGAAGGTGCATATGTATTAGGTATGCAGTCCGCATATGCTGAACGATATCTCATTGCACCCGGTGGAGCAACCATTCGTATCGGTGGCAAAACACTGAATCCGGAAGACGCCAAACCGTACCTCAATGATAAAGAAGTGGATGAGGGAACCGTTGTATATACACTGATTTGTCCTCGGGACAACTTTGATGTTTATGTATCCACACAATTCACAGACTATACGGTCACGGTTGAATTTAACGATGAAACCACACCGTATTCCGTTATCAATTACGATACACCTGAAGGAATTGTAGAAACAACAACCACCAAAGGCATCGAAACGATGAATCAGATTCTGACAAAAATCCAGGCCAAAGAGCCTATCACCGATTTTCTGTCTGAAAACGTTGACCCGAAACTGGAAGGCAAACTGAATGATTGGTACAACAATCATGCCGGAGGTATTACAAATATTTCACTGACAGCATTTATGCCTTCTGACAGAGAAACAGATATCAGCTATATCTCGGGCAACAAAACAATTCATGTATACGCCAAATATACATCCAGCTTCACACAAATGGAAAAAACACAAACCCATAACGGATATATGGAATGTATCTTTGAATTGGACCACGGCACTTACAAACTGGTCTGGACCAACCTGCCTGAAGACTATTTGTTCTTCAATTCCATGGACCAACAGTGGTAATTGACTCAGACAACCCATAGAAGCGTCTGAGAAGCTCCAGGAGCCACGCAAAACAATCATAGGATACAGAATAAGGGTTTCTCAAAAAAACCCCGTAAAACGCCAAATACGCTCTCCTACACAGGAGAGCGTATTTCTTTTCCCTAAAACCACTGAATCATATCAAAACCACCATGACCAAAAACTGCCCAGACAAACATCCCAAAACCTACCAGGCATATCAAACCACACAAAACGATTTCCATTTTGGACCCGGCATGATATAATTTTATCTTGTGACCCGGTTTTACAAATGCACCGCCTGGATACATTCGATATTTCTGAAATGGATACCAAAAACACACACCAGCTGCTGAAACTGCATCTAATAACAAATGTGTTAAATATCCAAACAGCAAACCTTTCAAAACAATCGACAACCACATCCAGGGACTATATGCTATAAGAACACAAAGTATGGCCACAGCCCAAAAAGAATGCGTCCATGTACGATGTTTGAAAGGTAAATGAAAAAATCGGCCAAATACCGAAGAAGATGAATCTATATCCGGAAGCAAACTACCAATCGCAACACCTGCTACAGCCAACATACCGTATGTAACCGAAGCAGGAAACCAATGAAACCATAAAGATTGTTGACCACTCATATGATTCACACACATAGCCAAACCGCTGCATCCCAAGAACATGGATTCACCTGCTGCAAAATGACACTTACCCATCATCTTGCATCACATCCTTTCCCTATAATTTGCTGATAAGTATATCACAAATTGCAAAAAATCACAGACCTAACCTTACAAAAAATACAAAGAACTAACAACTGAACACCGCTCCAACATCCGTCGCGGTGTTCACGGGTTAAATTGCAGACTATTTATCCCGCTGACATAGTCAAAACCACAATCAAAAGGAGAAAATCATCATGAAACTACTCAATGTTCGTGTGTATGTAGACTCATACACCAACGGTACAATCCCTGTACCAGATGGAATGACATTGGAAGAAGCATTCCATTATGCAAAAGACCATATGGATGAAATCCAGATGAATCTTCATGAACTGGAACCTGTGATTGATTCCGAAGAACTCGACCCTGAAGAAATGGACAACCCTAACGCTGTCTATTTTTCAGATTTACCGGGCATTCCCCCTTATCCCCATTCTAACAATTCCTAACCTAATTCTTAACCATACAAACTGATACAACAAACGCCCACACAAGACAGAGAGTGTGGGCGCGGGTTAGAACATGAGAGAATATTCAGGGACAAACCTGTACCATCCCTGGATATTCCTTGTATCTCACAGAATGGCGGAACATAAGGAGGTAGATATCATGTCCGAACATCTCACCGAGTATCTAAAGGGTCGAGCATGCAATCATCCGGCACCTGAAGAATGCGAAAATTTCTGTCCTCTGTTCCATGCCTGTAAAAATCTTAACATACCGTGTGGATACAGAGAACATACAACAAACAAAGAAAAGGAGAAATCAAACAATGGCACAGTTTAATCAACTACTCATGGAAACCGTAAATCGAATCCTGGACAAGACGAACAACGTACCGATGCTTCTGGGTGAACCTGGTATTGGTAAGTCATCCTGGGTCAAAGACCTCGCCAAGCAGCGCCATACAAAGGCTTTTACCTTGGCATGTAACCAGTTGGCAGATAAGGCTGACCTGACTGGTGCTCGTACCGTTCCTGACGGTGTACGTATCGTCAAAGACGCCAACGGCAACGACGTAGAGAAGCAGGATTACACACAGATTTTCTGCCCTCACGTAACCATCAAGATGGCCATCGACTATGCATTGCAGCATCCCGATGAAACACCTATCCTGTTTATGGATGAGTTGAACAGAACCACTCCGGATGTAACATCCGAAGCACTGTCTCTTCCGACTGAAAGAAAGCTGGGCGAAAACAGCTTGCCTAACAACCTGAAAATCATTGCTGCCGGCAATGACAAGGGTAACATCACGGCATTGGATGAAGCATCCCGCAGCCGTTTCGTACTGATTCATGTCATGCCTGACCTGCAGACATTCCTTGCAGTCAATCCGAACCTGAATCCGTTCATTGAACGTGTTCTGACAGCACATCCTGACACCTTGTTTGGAAGACGCCTTCCTGCCACAATGGCACAGGGCAAAGACGATGATGATGATGACAATGACATGACATCCATCGAAGATATCTACTCTGATGACGGAGAAGAGATGAACCAGCTGACTACACCGAGAACCATTACAGCACTCAGCGAATGGCTGAATGACATGGACAACGCAAAGATTCAGCAGTACATGGGTACGCTGGTCACAACCGTTGACGGTGAAAACATGTCCTATCTGCAGGAAATCATCGAAGGTTTCACTGGCAAAACTCAGTTCACCATGCTCCTCATGGCTGAAATTGCAGCAAACATCAACAGCATCAACTCTCAGAGCAAAGCCCTGACGGTACCGAAGCCGAAGGTATACGATACCCTTGTGGCATGTACAACGAGAGATGCCCTTCAGGATTGCATTGCCAACATGCAGGAGAGAGACCGTTCTGGCTGCTTGGTTTATGCTATGTTCGATAAGATGGCCAACAGCGATATCATCGAATTGCTGACCAACAGCGTAACCAAGTTGGAAAAGGACGATTCTTCCAACCTGTTCATGATTTTCAAGGAAGATGCCGTATCTCAGGCAAATAAGAATGCCTTCTTCGGCACACATTCTCAGCTGTCCAACTTCTGGGAAAACATGTTCTCATAATGAAAAAGAAAGGATGGATTTCACATGGCAATTACAATTCAAGGCAACAAGCCTGTGGAATTACAGCCGCTCACAAAGGACAAGCTCAGTAAGGATTTTGATGCCATGACTTCTCTAAAAGAAGTCATGGTCTATCCTATTCTCACGGAGCTGATTCCAGGGCATCCCGTTACCGTACAAAAAGACGGTATGCAAATCACGGAAGATGACATTGCAACAGGAATCGCTGACGCATGCGACGAAAATGCCAATGTTCAAACCGTTGATGACATGAAAATGCTGTATGCACAGAGCCTTATTTCATATCCACGTAACTCTCAATTGAGTTTTCAGCGTCTCTTTGCTGTTCAAGCTGGCAAAAAGGCAAATCTTCCGGAACCTTCGCCGATGGTCGTATACACACCGGCTCAGGATATCATTCCGATTTGCAGACAGTTTCTTGGAGCACAGGTTGACTACAACACTCTGTTTGCAACATTTGCGTATTACGCATCCCCGGATACACTGGGTGTCTACTTTGCCAATGCAACAGCTTTTGACGATTTCAAAGCCTACTTGGCAAATACACTCACCACAATTCAGACTACACTGCCAACGGATACGCTCCAGTGTATGAACGCCATGCAGAACATGACGCTCAATGAACTGACAGAAAGTCTTGTACTGAGAAATTCAGACAGCGACGGATTGACACCTTATGCATTCCCTCGTGTACTGCAGAGTCTGCTGATGAACTACAGTTTACAGACCCCGGAAACCCAGTTTGGAATCCTGCCATTTCACGTGGGCGAATTGATTCTGCCAAAAACAATGGTTTTCATAAACATCGAAGAGCATGCAAGAGCATCTGCTTCTAAAATTGCTCAGGAATGGAAAATCATCAGCAATTCCCTCAATCAGCCCCTTCCGATGGTCAGTCTGAACAAGCTCAATTCTCTGACAGCTATGCAGAGAAACATTCAGAAAATCCAGGGACAGGCAGCCACAGCTGCACAGGCTAGCCTTATCAACGGAACTATCCGTACGGCCAACATGCCGTTCAAAGCAACAAGACCGAATATGATTGACGTGTATCCTATTCTGATGCGTATTCTGCGCAAAATGGAAACCGTCAACAAATCCATGAACTCATATAAGATGGTAAAATCGTCATTCGCAAGAGCCAATCGCCGTAACCCGGATGACTATAACAAGCTGGGTAAAATCGTATCCACTCGTTATAAACCTGACTTGCATCTGTACATTGATACATCAGGTTCCATCTCAGAAAGCGACTACCGCGAAGCCGTTCGTCTGGCAATTGCTATGGCAAAGAAACTGAACGTCGACTTGTACTTCAACAGCTTCTCGCATATTCTCTCTCAGTGTGCCCAACTGCACACCAAAGACAAAAATCCGCAGGCTATCATGCGTGAGTTCCAAAAAATCCCGAAAGTTTCGGGAGGTACGGACTTCACTCTGGTCTGGGATTATATCATGCGAAGCAAGAAGAGACAGCGCGAACTCAGCATCATGATTACAGACTTTGAGTTCAGTGCTCCTAACAAGCATATCGACCATCCGAAAAATCTGTATTATCTGCCTTGTGCAACCATGAATTGGTCTCACATCCGCAGAGAAGCAGAACACTTTGTCAAGAGCGCTCAGATGAACATTCCGGACATTCGCAACCATCTGCTGTTTTAACAACACAGGGTGCGGCATACAAACCGCACCCTTTTTCTGATTATATCAAAGGAGGTATCACCACATGGGATTGACAAACTTTACTTCTAACAATACGCCTGACAAAGGCAATCCCAACAATCCGAATAATCCGAACAATCCAGGCATTCCTGTCGGAGGAATCGTCATTGGTATACCAAATGGTCCGAGTGGCGGACAACCCAGCCCTCAAGATGCAGCTGACCTGCTGATTAACTATAACGAGAAATTCAAGAATGCAGACAAAGTCATGTTTCGTGACAAGCCCCTTCAGCAAATCATGTCTGTACTCATTGGCAAAAACAAGCCCAATGCATTGCTCGTAGGTCCAGCCGGTACCGGTAAAACAGCCATTGTAGAAACATTGGCAAAAATGCTTGCAACCAATGACCCTCTCATTCCCGCACAACTTCAGGGATACACCATCTGGGAACTTCCGTTGTCCAACATCGTCGCAGGAGCATCGCTTGTTGGTCAGGTTGAAGAAAACATCAAGACGGTCATTCAGTACATGGAAGACCCTCAGAACAAGACTATCTTGTTCATTGATGAAATTCATCAGCTGATGGAAGGCAGTTCTCAGACCTATGGCAAGATTGCTCAGATTATGAAACCTGCTCTGGCAAGGGGAAGCATGCGTGTCATCGGTGCCACAACCTTGCAGGAAGCAAATGACCTGTCTCGTGACCCGGCATTCAACCGCCGATTCTCCAAAGTCATCGTAGATGAATTGACTCGTGACCAGACCATTGAAATTCTGAAAACAGTCAAACTGAACTACATGAAGCACTACCATCATCAGGTATGCATTGATGACAGTGTTTTGGAAATCGTCGCCAACCTGGCAGACCAGTATCGTCCTGCCGGAAGCCATCGTCCGGACAACGCACTTACCCTGCTTGACCGTACAGTCGCAGAAACCGTCATCAACCATCAGGTAAGACTGTGTTCTTTGCAGACTCAGCTCAATGCTGACCCTAACAATGCAATGATTCAGGCCGCCTTGCAGACATTGCAGGCTAACCCGATTACAAACCTGTCCAAATCTCAGATTCAGAAAACTGCGATTGCATTGGCGACAGGTAACAGTAAGCAGGATACAGTCGACATGAACAAAGCGAAAACTGAGTTTAATCGCATCAGAGGACAGGAAGCCGCTGTAGAAGTTTCCTTGAAAATGATGGCTCGCAAAGAAAGCAATCTGTTCCCGAGCACGAAACCGACAACAATGATGTTCATCGGACCAAGTGGTGTTGGTAAAACAGAAATTGCCAAAATCATTGCGAAGAATCTGACCGGTCAGAAGCCTATCATTCTGAACATGACTGAATATTCCAACAGTGCCACTATCAACCGAATCATCGGCGCTCCTGCCGGATACATCGGCAGCGACAGCAAAGCTGAACTTCCGTTTGATGAACTGGAGTCCAACCCTTATGCAGTCATCCTTCTGGATGAGTTCGAAAAAGCACATCCGTCGGTACAGAGACTGTTCTACACAGTCTTTGATGAAGGCAATCTGGTGGACAACCGTGGAAAAACCATTGATTTCTCCAAAGCTGTCATCATTGCAACAACCAATGCAGGACATCAGGAAATCAAAACAACTATGGGATTCGGTCAGAAACCGATGTCACAGACTCAGGCTTCCACAAAGGAACTTTCTAAGTTCTTTGACCCTGCCTTAATCAACCGATTCACATATCGAGTACAGTTCAACGAGATTTCCAGAGATGTTTATATGAACATCTTGCAGGACACTTATAAGAGAGAAGCTGAGCGTATCAACAATCAGCAGGGGCTCAACCTGCCTGCCGAACTGACAGACGTTGAACTTGACACCATTACCAACAACACCTATGACCCGGCCTTCGGTGCAAGACCTGCTTATCAGGCAGTCAAAGACCACATCGAAGAAATCGTGTTCCAGACTCCTTAAAACGGGGTCTGGACACCCTACGGGGACATCTATCATGAAAGGAGAAAATCAATATGCCAATTATTATGTCACAGCTGGACGATAACTTTGACCAGTACAAAGCAGCAGCCAGCAAGGCATTCAGTCCAAAGTTTTTCGACAAGAAACTGACAGGTAAAGGAGGTAATGCTCCTGGATTGCTTAGCATTCGCAACAATCCGCCTGCTGTTCCCAAAGACAGACGCACGTCATATACGTACTACTACTATCAGAAAAACAGTACAACACAGAATGGCAGCACCACTGTGTCAAAAATTCCGGTCACACCGTATCATCCGAACATCATGGTTCACATGCAGAACCTTGTGGACCCGAATGTCGTTTATCTGCCGAAAATCGCAACAATTCCGGGAGGGAGCTATACGCCTCAGATTGATGTTCACGCTGACCTGCAGGTAGTCAGCTTCACCCTGGATGAAACAGTTCAGACCAACTCCTATACAGGTATGGTGAAAAAGACAACTGTCTTGACACCTGCATATCTGCTTCGTTTGTATTTCCGCAATACGGCTACGCCTCGCGACACATACAAACTCGCACAGTCTTTGTCCTACAACATGAATGTCGACAACACTGTCGTCGAAATTCGCACAGCCAACCCGGTTGAAGACTGGAACTCTACCATCAGCATTGACCTGATGAACAGCCACCGCAGCATTACAGTCGACACAAAAGCATTCATGGACTACATGATGAACTACGAAGTGTACGACTCTGCATGTAAACGTTCCGAAGAATGGCAGGAACACATTGATGAAATCTTCAGAGAAATTCTGGACAATCTGAAAAGTGTACCTTCTTTCAAGGACCTGATTCATCAGCAGGTACGTTACATGATGGCTTACAACATCCCTCTTGACAAGTACCGTACCATCTACAATGATTTGTGCAAATACATGCCAAATCCGCAGGATGTCACAGACATCTGTAAACAGAACCTGAACCTGTTGCTGTCCAACACGCTTCACAGTCTGGACGCAAACAAACCGAATCTGCAGAAATTCCAGCCGAAGACAGGTGTTACCATGCCTCCGAGCGTACAGCGTTTGTCAAAAGAACAGACAGCTGCTGTTAAATCAACAGAACCTCTGATTCTCGTTCAGGCCGGAGCTGGAACAGGCAAATCCACGTTGATTCTCGGTCGTATTGACTACCTGACTGCCTGCGGTGTTGACCCCCAGGACATCACCGTGTTGTCATTCACAAACGCAGCCGCTGATAACATCACAGCCAAGAATCCTGATGTACACAGCATGACAATTGCCCGTATGATTCACGAAATCTACACGGCAAACTTCCAGAATCACGAATTGTCTCAGCTGGAAACCCTGCTGAACTCATTGGAAATCTACTATCCGAACGCATTCCGTACAACATCTGTTGTCAGTGAGTTCTACAGCCGCATCAAACAGCTGACCAAGAACGCACCCACTGCGTTTACGGATATGAACAACTTCATCGAAGCTCACTATGACGAAGTCATCAACATCCTGAATACAATTCGTCAGACTTCTCTGGAACTGGAAATCATCATCTGCTACCAGAAGATTGACACGTTCATCGAACCGTCGACTATCAAGAGCCGTTATCTCATCATCGACGAAGTACAGGACAACTCCATCTTCGAATTTGTATATACTCTGAAGTATATCAACAAGCATCAGGAAGCAATGTTCATCGTAGGCGACTGTTCACAGACTCTGTATGAGTTCCGCTCATCCAATCCGAGAGCATTGAACATCCTGGAAGGTTCCGGCATCTTTGCCACATACCAGCTGACAACGAACTATCGTTCCAATCAGGAAATTCTGGATATGGCAAATGTATTGCTCAACAACATCGAAGCCAACCAGTATGCAAACATCCAGCTGCACGCCAACAGCCGTGTCAAAGTAACAGAGCAGTCATTCCTGGAAAAAGTACGTTTCAGCTATCAGCAATTGAATCGTATCTCCGATTTCCATCAGGCTCTGCCGTCTATCTTTGCACGTGAGGTCAAAAGCTATATTGACCAGTGCCTGGCAAAAGGTGAGCAAATTGCCTTCCTCGCATTCACGAGACGAGACATTGCTCGCATCAAAGAAATCCTTATCACGATGTATCCGAACATCAACCCTGACACAGATATTTGCAGCCTTGTCCCTGACAAGATGTACAACGAAACGTTGTTCTCCAAATTTATCTGCAAATACTGGACGCAAATGCAATTTGCACCGAGTGCATCCATCATGAATATCATTGCGCAAAAAATCATGGCGCAGCTGCCGTTCCTCGTTTACAACGATGCCAAAGCAGCAAACCGTGTACACCGTATGCTCAATGACTGGCATTCCAAAGAAAGCTACAAAGTTCAGGAATGGTTTATCCAGTATCAGGCTGGAACCATGTCCCAGGACGACTTCCTGAAGAACGTCAAGGAAAACATGCTGGACTACGAAATCCGCACCAATGCTGTAAAACAGTCTCTGTTGTCTCAGAGAAACCAGATACAGAAACAGGCCAGCAACGTTGCTACAGCCAAATTTCTGTTGTCAACAATTCACAGTGCCAAGGGCCTTGAGTTCGATAATGTCGTGGTTCTGTATCGAAACGAAAGCGGAATTGACGAAGAAAAGAAACGTATGTACTACGTTGCCTTCACACGAGCAATGAAATCTGAGTTCATCCTGGCATATGATACCATGGTATCTCCTCAGATTCAGGCCGACTATCTCACTGTCTTACAGACATTGCATATGACGCACCCTGCTCCGAACTCACCGCTCAACAAACCTACCAAACCGCAGATTACTATCTAACGGTTCTGCCCACAAGGCGGACAGAACATCTGCCCGCCTTTCCCTGTAAATCACACCTACACGAAGCACATTCTCTGAAGCCTAACAATGCAGCGTCAGAGGACGCTGCCGAGTGTAGGTGTGATTTTCTCCTTTCGGATATAAACGGAAAGAAATATGCCACATCTCTGTTGAGATGTGGCATATTTTTTTTAGAATGTAAAATCTGATATATTTTCAGGTTCCTCTGATGTCTTTACAATATCCGGAATTTCTCTATGCCGAGATACACCAGAAGACGAACGTCCCGAAACCATCGTGATTTGACCATTTTCCGTGAAATCAGCAGTCGCATAATTTGTACCAAATTTCTGATTCAGAAGTTTTGCAGAAATCGACTGTTCAAAAGCTCCTATCACTTGTTCCCGACCATGTGCTTCCCGAATCTTCTTCTCACCATGCTCACGCATGTGTTCCAACGAATCTTTGCTCAGATTATCATATCGACTCGAACGAGCAACATATGCACTGGGCTTCGTCAACACCTTAGACATTCTTCATTCCTCCTTCATACAGGCACATGCATCGGCTATCCGACACACAAAACCTTTCAATTTCTTTATTCATATGATATCACGCATCCAAACAGAATGGAAGACATCCACCAAAAAGAAATCAACACTGGAAAAACCAGCAAAACACAGCTATTTTCACAAAAGAAATGCAGTCTGTTTACACACAGACTGCATCCTTTTTTTATACCAAGAACAATTCCAGCAATGCTGTAAACACAGAATCCACAGCGGAAACACTCACTGCCATAACAACAGCTCCCACAAAGGCACCTACCGTACCAAGCACAAGCTGCTTTCCATTCGGCTTCACCATACGCTTATGTTCCAGATACAACCTTTTTACAAAACATGTACGCTTTTTCTTAGAAACGTTCTGAGGTCCTTTATTCTGTTTCACCATTTCGTTTACCGTCCTTTCCGGCTACCGCCAAACACTGAACGAGAACCATGCATCGAACGATGCAATCCTCTCCTTACCATACCGCTCTGACGCTCAGCCGTAAACTTCTTATAGGTCTCCTGCAAAACAGACACCGTAATGATAATCGAAGTACCAAGGAACGCCAAACGAGAAATTCCAAGCAAATTCGTTACCAAAACAGGAATCAAAGCCACAATACAAAGACCAAGACCACCCAGGAACGTCATATATTTCAACTGATTTTTCAAATATACAGCCGTGTCCTGTCCAGGACGAACACCATGAATGTATCCGCCACGCTTCTTCAGATTCTGAGCCAGCTCTACTTCATTCAAATTCAAATGATTGTAGTAATAGCTGAATCCGATAATCATGATGCAATACAGAATCACACCAGCACTGGCCCAAATATGTTCCATAGAAAACCATTTTCCGAAATCAAACAGCCACAGCCATTTTGCTTCAGAACCTGTAATCGAAGCAATAAATCCGGGAACCGACAGAATCGTCGATGCGAAAATAATCGGAACCACCGAACCAGAAAGCATCTTCAAAGGAATCACGGATGTTTCCGTATTTCCTGTATACTGACTGATTTTCTGGCTGTAAGAAACCATAATCCGTTTCTCACAGAAATTCAGATAAAACGCATAAGCGAAAAGCAGCAATACAGCTACCAAAGCGGCAGTACACAGCACAATCGACATCGTCATTGTCTGGTCTTTCGTCAATACACGTACCAGTGTATCAGCATCAGACAGATACGAAGAAACGATACCCGTCAACAGAATCAAAGAAATTCCATTACCAAAGAAATGTTTCGTAATCAACTGACCGGCATACGACAATACAAAGACGCCAACCGTCATCAACACAGCCGGAATCAACACCGTATACCACGTGTAATCACTCAACAGACCTTGTTTTCCATAACCCCAGGTCATCACAAATGCCTGCAGGAAACCAAGTACAGCAGCCAAAACCAACGTGATTCTCTCAATCATCTGTCGGCCCACAGCGCCTTCTTTCTGCAAATCACCCAACCGAGGAATCACAACACCCATCAACTGAATCACAATAGATGCCGTAATGTACGGTGTGATACCAAGAGCCATAAATGACATGCTCTCAAATCCGCCACCAGTCAAAGCATTGAAAAATGACAATGCTCCATTGGTATCCATCATCAGCTTCATATACTCCCCGTTCACAAACGGCAAAGGAATATGAGACAGAAGCCGATAACCAATCAAAATCAATACTGTAAACAGTACCTTATTATACAAAGACAGCTCTCGATGCTGTTTCATCACATTCGTTTTCAAGTTTACATCCTCCATCTCTCTTACAACATTCGTCCAATAGCAGCAGCCATCGCTTTTGCCTGCATTACAGTCGGACTCTGTAAGCAAATACGTTTCTCCTGTCGTGCATCAGAATCAATTTCATGAATCTTGCCCTGACAAAAGACCCTTGTGCCTTTCTGCTGGACATCAGAAAAATCACCCTTGTCCAAAGCATAACTTGTACCAGTTTTACTGCTCAACAGAACAGCATCATCCAGCACATAACATTCTACATTGCCAACATCTTGTTCCGTTTCGCCCTCTTCATTCACATAAGACAAACGAGTCACAGATTTCATCCGGGCACCTGTTACACGATATCCTCCTACATATCCGAACCCACGGAAATTAGGAGCAAATGTAGCACCGAATTGGTCTTCCTCATGTCGCATCATGGACGACTGCATCAAACCCACAAACCCGGTACCAATCAAAAATGCACCGATACCAAGAAGTCCTGTAGGAATCAGCCCTGTGCTCAGGTCCACGATACCCCAGACCAGAAAATACAGTCCAACACCCAAAAATACCGCCAAAAAACCCAGAATAATGTAAAGCATCATCTGAACAGGCTCAACTTTACGGTTCATTCGTTGTACCTCCTTCCTCAGCAGCAGGTTCAGCCGGAGCCGCTGCTGAAGCATCATTTTCTGAAGATTCTTCACTGGACTCTTCCGCCGTTGTTTCTTCATTTTCCGGAGCTACTTCACCTTCAGGTTCTGTAGGCTCAGACTCAGACTCACTTGCATGGTCCTTACTCAAATCCATCTCACTCCAATCATACACTTTCGGAGCAGCTGACGGAAGCACATGGATAACACCCAACTTTGATAATCCACCCAGTACAATACAAGCCGCACCAACTACAATCAGTATGATAGATAGAATACGAATACGTTTTTTCTGTTTCATCTGTATCCACCTTTCTTGTTTTTTGTCTATAAAGTATTGTAGCACATCTGAAAAAGTAAATCAACTCATAAATGAGGTTTTTAATATCCAAACAACTGATTCAAAAATTCAGCCTGCAAATTAGCTGCGCCCCGATGGTCCGACGGCGTTGTTGACACAGACGTCTGATACCGGTCATCCCCATGGAAACGTACCTTGTAATGCCGATTTTTATTCGGCTGAATCTCAAAACCAGCAGATTCCAATTCATTCATCATGCTACGGTCAATCGTACCATCCCGTGTAGCTTTGATAAACACCTTTCGTACACTCTCAGCTGTATCGGTTTGTGCATTATTCTTCAAAACAGAAGACAAGACATGAATCTTACGACTACGTCCTGTTTTACGGTCATCCTTAATTCTGTCATATTCCTTCTGTAATACTCGCAGTATCACATCCGCAAATTCACCAGCGTAAAACTCCTGCTCGTCCAACGATAACACCAAAGAATTACCGGCACTCGCCGACTTATTTTCTTTATCTGTCCATTGAGACCGAGATTCCAAAGCATAAATCTTTCGTTTCAAAGACATGACTTCATCTGACATACGCTCCAGGTCAGCATCCTTCTGCCGCAGCAGCTCATCACACAAAGCCATGGTTTCATCATCAGTACAAGAATGAGACAATTGCTCCCTAACATATGCATGATACAAAGCATTAAACGAAAGACCATCAATATAAATCTTGTCCCAAAATTCAAAAACCATCTTCACAACCGACCGAAACATCACAGAACGTTCTGTATTCGGCAATAAGGTAGACATTTCACCCGTCGGATACAAAATTCGAATTGCCCCGTCATATGGATTCTTCGAATCTGTTTCTTTCCGAACGGCTTTCGCTACAACCGGACTTCCTTCCACTAAAACATGAGCAAAACCCATCAACTCAGAAGCCAACTTCTCATAATTGACAAAATATCGGCTCTCGCTCAAACCAGAAGAAACATAAACCACAGGCAAAGATGGCATCACTTCTCGTTTCACCAAACGTACCACCAACGGCACATCCGTCAAGCCAGCTACAATCGCATGACTGGACACAGGAAGAAACTCATCCATACCGCCATGTTCCATCCAAAGAAGCTGTTTTACCACCGAAGGTACCTTCCACGGCCTCTGTCGTGCAAACGTCTGATTGATATGTAATGCCTGTTGTTCCACAAAAATCATAGCCTTGTCCGCATCACCTTCATATAGATAGGTATCTTGCCAATGCATCTTATCATCATGTCCACTGACCATCAAACCATATTGGTTTTCCTGTCGTATTTCTCGAATCCGACACTCCGATATATCTTGTTCTTCAAGCCAAGGCACGTCCTTCGATATATCAGGTATCTCGACATCATGCTCCTCTTTCAAGGCCGTATGCACGAGGCTCTGAAACTTGTCCACCGATAGCTTCGTTACCTGAAATCGTGTTTTCATAAAATGCAAACTCCTTTCTATAACTGTATAAATTTTTGTTCCACTATCATTATTATATCAGAAACAGCCTCATTTATCAATACCCTATCCTCGAAAACACAAAGAAAAAACCTCATAAATAAGGTTTTTTCATTATTTACCATGTTGACAACACCATTGGCCTGTGGTATCATAATAGCAGAATCAGAATCTAATCAAAACCACAATTAGACCAAAAAGAAAGAGGTACATGCTATATGACACAGGAACAAGTTATTGAAATCATGGCCGATGCTGCTGGTCCGAATGTCAGCAAAGCAGCCATGAATAGAGCTTTCGAAGCAATGTGGGCAGCCATTGCCGAAGAAGTCAAAAACGGAGGAAAATTCTCCAAACGAGGATTTGGCACATTCAGTCTTGTTGAAACAAAACCTCGAAAAGGCAAAAACTTTTCAACAGGCGCTGTGAACATCATCCCTGCCAAAAACAGATGTAAGTTCACACAATCCGAATCCCTGAAAGAAAAGCTCAACAGCAAATAAAACAAGAAAGCACCTGTTACAAACAGGTGCTTTCTTTTTGCTATCACGGCCGTTTTCTCAAACGGTCTTTCTTATTGATAAATAATCACCGGAATCTCCGAATAAGACAATGCCTCCAAATATCCAAACAACTGCTTTGCTATATCATAAGGCACATTGATACAACCATGCGACCCGGCATACGTATACACCGTCCCGCCATACATATCCCGATAGGTATCATGAATACCAACACCATCAGGAGTCACATGCATAAAATACTCAGCCGACGCATTACCGTCTTCATAATACATCATATAATTACGATACAAACCCCGAACCGTAAACAATCCTTCCGGTGTTTCGCGACCATCACGCAGCAACCCAGTCACAACATCTGTTTCCAATCTCAAATGACCATCTTCATAATACCACAAATGCTGTGCAGTCAAAGAAACTTCAATATACGTATCACCAAAATCACTTTGACCACCTAATTGATGACCAACACTCTTCCAGGCAGCCGGAACAGACGCATCTACACCTTCAGAGACTTTTGCCATCACAGACATCAAAAGTTGCTCCACATCCAACTCATAACCTCGATACGTATCCCTATCTGAAGCATGAATCGTCAAAGTTTCTCCAGAAGAAGTCACAAACTCACGGTCTTTTCCAACTGTATCATACACATCACCAACAGCATATAAATACGACAAAAGCACCGAAGGACGAATCATCACATCACCATTATCCAAATAAACAGAAGTACGCAAAATCTCAGCAGGAACCACTTCTTGATGTGTTTCATCTAATTGAATCGTCAAATGCATATTCTGTATAGATTTGATATCTTTCGTTTTTGCACGAACTGCTGGCAACACAGGAACATCTTCCATACTCTGATAACATCCATCCACAGAAACGTCCAATGAACCATTTGACAAAGCCTCCACAGTTGCATCCGTCAACTTATCCACATCCAAATATCGGTCACCGCCAATATTCACAAGACGATAGCCGTCCCCATCAGGAATAACCCTCAACAAATCCTCTCGTAAGGAGCCTTGTCCAGAAACCCAGGAAACATGCAACAAACAAGCCCGAATCTTATCTCTGGAAAAAATAAACTCATCCTGAACCCGATAATCCTTTTGATTCAACCACCAAAACGGCCACAACCAAGAATTTCCGGTCGATTCATGCAACAACGACATATCATCCGCATTGGTCACACCCAACTCAGAAAAGGTTAAAAAACGCAAAGACCCATCTTCAAAGCGAAACCCGACATGATGCCGACCTGTTTCTGACATCATCGTCGATGTCACGTCATATGGCGATTGCAAAGCTATCGAATGACCGTTCACCGATACACCTGGAAGAAAACGCCCAGCAAACGCAACAACACCACAAATATAAACAGCTATGATAATCACAAACAGATATAGAACAAGAGACCATGACCCCCTCATTCGTTCCCTGATTTGTTGCAACATTTTCAATACCTCTCATTCTATCATAAATCTATGCATAAAAAATACGGCAAACCCACAAAGGATTTGCCGTATCATGACCACTATTACCGGGACGGTCTACGACTTACAGCCGGTATCGGTGTCACAGCATCCGCTCTGCGAAGTTCTTCATTAAAAGCCGCTGCGGCTGAAAACTTATACACCAGATAACTGGATACCTTATCACCTTTACCACCTGTAAACTGAACAGGATGACCTCCATGACGCTGGACGTAAAACGTACCAAACCGCATCAACGATACCGTCTTCCCTACAAGGGCAGCTTCACGAATGGACGACTCAATAGCCTCCATATACTCTGTCATATCTTCAATCGTGGTACCAGCTTTTCTGGCAGCCATCGTAATAATATCTTCCCGATTCAGCTTACCCGGCATATTTTCTTTACTTTTTGTCATACGCGAATCTCCTTTTCTATTGTTTCTCGTACTTCACACGGGCAAACCAAGCACTGTGGCAATTTCTTTACTGCTACTATCATAACACGAAATCTTTCATTTATCAAGCATTATCAGCAAAATTTAGAAGATAATCACTTTGAAGCTATACTCATGACCAAGCCATTTGAACTTCAATTGATTCGTTCCAGCCTTCAACGGCTGAGACAAATCACTGACCATCTCGATTTCACTGCTCGGAATCTCTTTCATATGTCCATCTGAATAAACAGCTGTTAATTTCCGTACAGTTACATGTCTATCCATGCTTGCTGCACAATCAGCTTGCACTTCCGTAACCTTCACAGGTTTTACCACACAGGTCATGGAACCAAACAATTCAGATTTCATCGTCACTTTCGTTCCAGAAAATACCCGAATTTCATCAAATGTCAAATCATTGACTTCTTTCGTCGTATCATCCGTATATATCACCGTCAGTTTCACATCAGAAGGTTTCAAAACGTCACCTTCATAAACTGTACGAGTATAAGACAATTTATAGTCCTTGATATTGGATGTGTCAGGTGTCAAAACATCTTTTCCATATTTCTCCGAAACTACTTCGATTTTCGATTCAGAAGTCACTACGCCTTCAAAATCACAAGACCAGTCATCAATCTTACGTTTCATGCCATCATCAAATCGCACATAGACTGTCATCTTTTCTTTATCAAACGTATCACCAATCTGTAATTTTCCTTTATATTCAATCAACAAACCTGAGACATGCACAGGTGTTCCTGACAACTGACAAGATTCCCCCAAAGCGGAAATCGTTACAGTAGCTAACTGAGACTTTTCATCTACCTGTGTATCCATTTGAAAATCCTTCAATGTCTCCACATGTCCGTCATAATAATTCGCCTGAACACGCACATCCGATTCGCTGATAGAAAACTCATCACCTGCATACCACAATCCTACATACTCAGCAGCTAAAAAAGACACCGGTATTTTATCTGTTTTCACAGACTGCGACAGCATACCGGCTTGAACCGAAAAACCTTTGTCGCTTATATCTGACAAAGATGCATCCGTTACACGATGCCACGGTCCAAGCACAGCAGCCGTCTCTACGTTGATATCAGATGATGTAACATCTACACCATCATACAAATGATTTGTATTTACAGATACCCGGATGCGTGCAGGCATAAAAAACAGAAACGCAGTAAGACTTGCAAACAAAATACAGGAAAATACACACATCCCTATTTTACGCGTCCGCATCCTACACCTCCATTACTCGGTGTCAGCACCCGAATCAGTCTCAGCCTCATTCTGAGTGCTTTCACCGGCTACGATTCCCTGTTTTACTTCATCGTCCTGTTCCAGGCCCCGATACTGTACAGCATCACTGACACGCAATGATTCTATCAGCTGAGTTTCACAGCTCACTTTACCATCTTTCATCCATGCAGTCATCTGTTCGTCATACATATCAGAAAATTTTTCGTTCTTCAAAGACTGAAGCTGCTGTTCGGTCATGGTTTCATCCAAAGGAGAAACCATTCTTACAACATACCAAACAGTAGTCGTATCATTTTCAATCTTCAGAACCTTGTCATACACTTCTCCAGCTTTCAGCTGGCTAATTGCCTTCACATCTTCAACAGAAAAGACAGTATCGCCATCCTTTGCATTTACAGGAAGACCATCTTCCCCGAATTTCGCATTGGTATATGTCTCACTGACAGAAGACATATCTGTCTCAGCCGTCAGTTCCTTCCGATAAGCCTCTGCCTGGGCTTCTACTTCTTTAGCTTCGTCCAACTTTTCATCATCAGGATTCAGACCAAAAGCCACCACAGACACTTTCATCATCTGAGCATCTTCATCCGGAATATCTACCGTCTGCTTCTCCTTGTAAGCCGTCTCTACTTTTTGAGCAATCACAAAATCAGACAGATAAGTTTCCACAGTCTCCTGTGTAATCCCGTTCAATTCCAGAGCTTTCGAATCACTGTTTTCCATAAAAGTCTTCGCTGTCTCTGAAATCTCAGTCTTTTCTTCATCACTCAAACTGACATCAAATTCATCAGCATGAGAAACCGCCGCAAGCTGCTGTGCCAAAAGATAAGAAATAGATACCTGCAGATAATCTGCTTCCGTTTTCAAAGACAAACCAGTATCAAACGATTTCTTCTCCATGTCTTCCTGCATCTGCTTAATGGTATCGTCATTCAACGTCTCACCCCATAAGGTCTGACCAGGAGATACCGTCTGACCATAGGCTTCCATCATGCTCATATAGCTATCCAGACTATAAGCCTGCTGATAACGCAACGCCAATGCAAGCTCACCCAAAGTAGCAGATTCATCCGCAACCGTCATAACCGTCTGCGTACCGTCCACAGGCTTCTGTTCAGCCGAACATCCAGCCAGCAGAGAACAACCCATAACACCTGCCAAAATACAGGCAGCAATTCGCTTTTTCATCATTATTCCACTCCTCCTGCTGCATGTTCGCTCATATAGGTTCCCAACGTAGCCGTATCAATGTGATACACATCCGGATTACGAACCTGCATTTTCGCTACCGAAGTCCAAATGAAAAACCCAAACACTGCAATAACAGCAACGGCAATCACAGTGTTCTGAATTACCAGACTTCGTTTTTTATTGTTCACCGTTTTCATGTTTTTCATCCTCCTACTTATTTCGTCAGCAAAGCACCGTGACATTCACGATATGACTTGTGACTACCACACGGACATTCATCATCATCCGCAATTTCTTTATTTTGAGTCCACGCCGCCAAAACCTTGACATTATCTGTAATGGCATTCTCCATAGACTGGAAGATACGAGCATACGGCTCTTCCTTCTGTCCATCCATCATCCAAGGCAGAATCTGAGACTGAATGACCTTCAAAACAGGCCATGTCTTCGACACCATGGCTCCCATCATCTCCAGATTCATCGTACGATATCCGTCACGATGAACACCGCCGGTATCGCTGCACAAATCCCAAAGCATCATAGGCACCATGGTCACAGCATAAATGGACCAACCAATCGCCACTTCCAGCTCATAATCCGAAACACCTTCCACAGGCATCATCTTTTTCAGCTCTTCCACACGTTCCACTTTGACAGCCTGACAAAGAGCTCGAATATCTTCCACAAACGTAGGTGGTGCTGTTTGTTTCAAAAATCCTGCCCGCAGCATATCAGAAAACGTATGTTTTCCATGGACAAAATCATACATTGCATGTACATCACCAAAAACCATCGGTGTGCTGTCCAAATCTTCTTTTTTCACCCAAAACCGCTTCTTATAAGCAGCACATGATGTATCAGCAAAGACAACGTCATCGCCACTCTCAAAAACATCCACAGCCAATACCCTTTCATCAGGAATATCAAAAAGGCAAAAACACTGCGGAAATTCAATCACCGAAAGCAGTACACGAGCCATAGTTTCCTTAAACGTAGTAACCGGAATTACTTCCTTTGCACAGCCAATTCCCGGCAGTTCAGGCATATCTGCCTGAGCATATACAGATACCGGACGCAGGCTTTTCTGACCCTTATCATCCACTTCCACAACACTGGGAAATGCGTCAATCATTAAAACTAACATGGATACATCCTCCTGTTTCTTTATTATCCGATTTCTATTATACCAAAAGAACCCTCATTTATCAATAGATAAATTCAAAAAAACAAAGACCTGTGAGAAATAAACTCACAGGTCTTCTACATATGTGCGAGAACTTACACAAAATTAGCTGCCATACTGCTGCTGATTGTCGGAATAAGCTGAAGCCATTGCCCAATCGAAACCTTGTCCCCGATTTGTACACTGATGCTGATGAGCATGCAAACCCATCGTTTCCTCGAATTTGGATGTAGACATCGAAGAAATCAATGCCATACACAATCCATCAGCATATGAATCAATGGCCCGGTCCATCGAATGTTTCGCTTTTACACCGACAGCCACACCGGAACCAACAACACCGATACCCACAGCCGTACCGAATTTCAATGTATTATAGACAAAACCTTTTGTCTTTTGCAGCAATCCAGACTTCTCGCCTTTTGCTGTCGTTTTAGCAGCTTTCAAAGATTTTCCCATAGCCGAAACTCCTTTCCTGTATTCTGCTTTTACTGTATCACATTATTCGCCGAATGCAAGACCATCCACAGCATCATCCAACTTATCTGGCAAAATACTATCGTCATAAATCAAAGAACCGCTACGTTCCAGTTTTTCCACAATAGCATCATCCAAAGTCGACCGTGTCTTGCTGGCTTTCTTTCTCGCAGCATCAAAAACTTCACCTGCAATCGCCTGCTTCTGTTGAATACGAATCCGTTTCTGTTTGTCCGGATTAGCTTCTTCAAAAGCCTTTTCAGCCAAAGCAGACGCCAAATCTTCGTTATACTCAGCCAATTCCTGATGCATCATATCAGGCGCCAATTCATCATCATGTTCCTGAATATCTTCCAAATAATCTTCATATCCTTCAGAACCAGGAAGCAAACTGATTTGGTTTTTTGTATCATTGACCCACTTATCTTGCTTCAATGTTTCTACACTATGCACATTCCGGGGATTACCCCAATGTGCATACAATGTGAGAGGACGGTCTACAATATCATGCTTTGTAAACCGTACACCCTCACCTGATTTTGGCTTCGTATACCATCCAATGAAAACCATTCCGGGAACCGAAATGGTCGGCTCAGGCAGTTCACCAATCACAGACGCCTGGTCCCGCATCCATACTTTACGCGGTGACTGCCCATCATTCATATCAAATGCAATTCGAACCTGACTCATCGACCAGACACCTCCTTACTGAAAACTCAAGCCAAATTACAGGCCCCGTACTTCGGGCAACGGTCGAGAATCTCTCCGCAGCTGAAGAAGCCGTTCCTCGTTATTGCTCGTAATCTGCTTGACAATTTCCGTAATATTCTTGAAAACCTTATCCCAACGAGATTTCAACTCATCACGTTTGGCAATCTGACGTTCTACAACAGTCAGATAACTACGATTGGTTTTTCCAGTCTGCTCATACTCCCGATATGCATCATTGGCCACTCTCTGGCAAGCCATCGGTGAAAAATCCTGATGATGATTCAACCATCGAGCATACGCCGACTTAAACTCAGGGTAAGTACCCAACTGCATATACTGAGCATCTTCCTGCGGACCATGTTCCAAAATAGTAGCCAAGCTATCTTCATAGCTGCCCACACCAAACGGGTCAGGACCGTCAATTTCCAGCATCCATGTCACATCGTCATCTGCGTCCATCAACTGATTCAAGTCCCGCAACTCTTCCGGAGAATAGCCATGGTCATCTGCAATATAAGTCAGATACCTCTGCTGCAACTGTCTTGCATGAGAACCAGACACAGCAGCTCCCCATTCTTCCGGAGTCACAGCCTGGTCCATAATTCTGTCCCATGCTTGCTTTGACCGATGTCTCAGTTCATTCACAGATTCTGGCTCTCGCACCAAAAACGGACCCTCAAACGGACGACCATCTGCATCATCAAAACTACCGTCCCAAACCTGATAAACACGTTCTTTCACTTCACCCTGTGCATCTTTATATTTCTGCACATGAGAAATCGGGTCACCTTTCGACACAATATCATACGCAGTCTCTGCAAACACCTTCGCATACATGGCATCTTTGTCAATCAAATCGCCAACAATCTTACGCATCGAACGGTCTACCAGATACCGAGGCAATCCAACAGATTCCCCTTCCAAATACAACCGTTCACATGCCGAATCATACAAAGCATGAACCTTTGCAATATCAGCACCAGGCTTTCTCATATCTTCATATGCCTGTCTTGCATAAGTCACACGAATCAAAGCAAGACTATCCGGAGTCATTGGAAAAGACCCGTTCTTCATCAACTGGGCTCTCTGAAACAATCCACTGCCAGGCTTCGCATTTTCCGCCTGATTTGTCATCATACGACCCATTGCATCCGGGAACAAACGGCCATACATTTCAGCAGCCTGCTGCCGGAACGTCTTTGACAAAAAACAACAACCCAAAAACAATCCAGCGCTACGCAATACCGAACGACGGTTAACACCATGTCGCAGAGGCGTAAGACAAGCACCTGCCAAAGCCAGACAAAACAACATATGCATTTTGTCCTGTTTTTCCTTTTCTTTTTCAGTACCTGCCTGCTCCAAACGCAAATTACGCTGACCATAAGCCGCATAATCCAGCTCCACCTGCCGCAATTCCCGTTCCAAACGAGCAAGCTCCTCTTTTTCATCAGGAGACCCAACAGGTATCATATTTGAACCGCTCAGTTTGCGAAAAGCATGTACTTCCATTTCTTTTACATCACTCATGGATGGTTCCTCCTTTTCTATAAGTCTTACAGAAAAAGGGGCCGATACCACCGACCCCTTCTCCCTTTACCACATGTCCGGCTCGTCAAAATTATAGCCGTCATCATCAGCTTCGCCATATTCATTCACAAGATTTACATTGTGACGAACAGACCGAGCATCTGAGGCTTCAGTCGGACTACCATGATATGCATCTATCATATCAGAATTTCCCTCATTTTTCAAGGGTTCTTCTTCATCATGCTGAAAACGATTATCCATAATTCCATAAGATTCCAGCCTCTTTGTCATATAATACGGCAAAGATTCATACGGAGTATCTTCCGGATAATTCTCTTCTTGCAAGACCTGACGATACAATTCCTGCTGTTCTTCTCTGCTCAACGCAGGCTCTTCACGGTCACGATGACGTGTATCATCCCAATCAGCCCATACATTTGGCATAATCATGTCCTCCTTTACTTAAAAAATCAGCGGTACGGTGCCATACACACCGCACCGCTGAATCACATCATTATTTCGGATTCGGAGCCGAATTTCCAGGATTCTTCTGAGCAGCTGCCTTTTCAGCAATCTGTTCCATATCTACCCCAGTCGAAGACTCAGGCGGAACAAATCCAGGGTCCTCATCGCCACGCTTCTTATCAGCAGCAGCTTTTGCTGCCAGATTATGAAGCATTTCGTCACTGACATCAGACTGACCAACCGGCAATACACCAGACATATCGTCGATATCATCGAACTCGTCACGGTCCTGATATGCCAAAGCTGCATCAGAAATCAACTTTTCATCCGCTGACGAATCCAGATTCGGATACATATCAGCAAGTTCCTTCTGACTCAGATATTCATGCGGTTCAAAATCAGCCGGAATCTCAACAGGTTCCTCCACAACAGGAACTTCGTTGTAACCACCAGTTACAACATGCATGATACCCTTCTTATTTTCACCGACATAACGACTGCTCATTTCATAACGCGACATGCCCTTGTCTGTCTGTACCATGGTATCAGACTTACCAAAGCCTCTCAAATCATGCTCAGGTTCGCCCATTTCTCTACGAGCTTCATTCGCAGCCAAAGTTGCAATGTTATCACGTACAACCTTCGGAGCCAAATGGAAGTTAGCCTCACCAGAGAACATGTTTTCACCCATTTTCGCAGCCTCAATCGTAGCAGCCAGACTCGGCTGATAAGCCAAGCGGTCCATCGGAGAAGCCAATGCATGACGCACTTCCTTCGACTCGATGTTGTAAACCGTACCATCCGGACCAGTCAACCCTTTTGCCACCTTCTCAACCTGTTCACGGTTGATATCACCAGCAAGGTTCATTCCATCAGGATGTTCATGAATTTCCATGAACTGAGCAACCCACTGGTCTGTGGTCAAAGGCACAGGCTGACCTTTTTCATCACGAGCTTCTGTCCATACCTTACGGTATTTCTGCTTACCGTCAGCTGTCAATACAGGCACCTGACGTCCATTTTCGTCCAATTCATCCAAGAACACAGGTTCCTGATGAGACTCCAACTTACGTCCACGCCACATTGACTTCAATGCACCCTGCAGCATGCTGTACTGCTGTTTTGCCATAACAGGGTCATGCTTTGCCTGCAGAACGGCCTGTGTTGCGTTATACGTCAAATCCAGACCATCAATCAGACACAGGTTACGAGCCAACTCAGCAAAGTTCAAAGATACCTGACCACCAAGCGGAGTACCATTGGCCTTAACAGCCACGGCATACTGCGTATCCTTGGTATCCTGACGAGTAGCCAATGTTGTATCTGTCACCTGAATGGTATCATAATCAATGGTACCATCTTCCTTCATATCATAGGTCATACCGAAATATTTCGCCACGTCCTTGATATTGGCAGCCTTACCTTTGGCCTTTGTATCCGCCATTCTCTGCAAATCCTGCAGATAAGCAGCCGGAGATTCCATAGACAAACACTGAGCACCAATCGGATAGCTCTCGAACACATCATGTGTCCACTTCGAAACTTCATTACACAGTTTCTCATTGGCAGCGTTCTTTTCTTCGAACGAAGCACTTGCCCATTCACCACGTCCCTGATAAATATCATTGGCACGCTGTTCCAGGTCGGCAAAACGCTCACGCAAAGACATACCTTCCATCGGATGACCTTCAGCTTCGGCCTTAGCACGAGCTTCCTCATCACGGGCATACAATGACCGAACGTCCATCTTCGTATTGATGAACAACGCATAATTGCCAGTTTCAGGGTCCTTATGAACCAAATCCAACAGGGTATTATGCAATGCGTGATTTGCAATCAAATCATGCAGACCAGCTTTCGACTGTACACCATACAAACCGACAGAGTCACCGTCAAAGTCACCATCCGGACGCATAGCAATCAACGGGTTGACAGCTACACCAACCAGATTGTCATCAATCGACACACGCATACCCATCAGGTTCGAACGATGCAAACACGGGTCACGCCATGCCAGAACCCAGTCGCCTTCCTTCTTACCAAGCGTTTTCGCCATAGAAGAAGGCATCCTGATTTCGTCCACATTACAGTTCGGCTCAGCCGTCCATACAGCTGTTGCCGAATGCGGCAGTCTTGCAGCCATAATATGGTCACGCACATAATTGTGCTTACCTGTAAAGATACGACGTTCCACATCCGATGTGATTTCACGATATTCAGAAGTCATACGGCTGGCACATCTATCCATGCTCTTACGACGAGCATCTTCAAAACGTTTCTGCTGTGCTTCCTCACTGACAGGCTTACCTGATTTATCTTTTGCAGACGGGTCCATCGTAAACTGCATCGCAGCTGCATTCAAATATGCCACAGAAGCAGCATAAATCTGAGCATAATGGTTCGTATAATCATGAGTCATGCTGGTTCCATCCTGGAACTCCTGACCACTTCTCAAATACGAAGACATAATCGGCAGCTTGTATGTCTGAATACCCATCTGACCATATACAGAATCTTCAGGCGGAATCGGCTCCAGCTTTTCACCAGAAGGCAATTCCATCTGCACCAGAACTTCAAGAAAACCACCACGATTATCCACAGCTCCACGGAACATATCCGCAGCAGACTTACGAGTCAAAGCAGACAATTCATCCGGGTCAGGCAAGGTAAACACATGCCGCTTCTCACCAGGCTGTTCATGATAACCCATACGAAGCTCACCTGTCTCGCTCATATCCAGACCCATCGTAATCAGATATTCACGATAGCTTGCCAACGAAGATTCATTGTTACCGTAACATTCATCCATCAGACCATAAGATTTCATACCTGACAAAATCCAGTTAAACTGACCAGAAGCAGAACGACCACCACCGGCTTTGACTTCGTCTTCGCCGTATTCTTTGGTCTTTTCATCAACCGTCTTATCCGTAACAATCATCGGCATATAACCGCCATATGTCGTAGAACCATCAGGCAGCTTAATTTCAAAGCTATCTTCCATAGCAAATCTTGCAGATGTTGCATTGAAACGGCTCATCGGAGAATACGGAGACATGACAACCGATACCTGCGGATTGTCTGCAAAGAAAGCAGTCATCTCTTTTTCCAAAGGAGACAGAGCATCAAACTCTTCTGTCGAAATATCCGGGTCAATGACCTTACCGATAATAGACTTGTTACCAGCACAGTCCAAAATCTTGTCACCGACACGAAGCGGACGACGTTCTCCATCTTCACCCATAGGACCATTCTTCTCAGCCCAAGCCTTCGAAATCACGGCACCGTCATCAAATGTGTAACCACCCATCGTCATGGTTGCCACACCTGTATGATTGTCAATTGCAGAAGCACCAGACAAGTTGCTGAATACCATCTGCTGACGGTCAAACGGCGTATAATCGACATATCTCATATACTGCAGGGACATCAAAGGTGTCCGAGCTTCCGTATCAATCGAACCATCTTCTTTTCTGGCCGGATGCATCACACCGTTGTCATCAACTGTAGCACCCTCAACCAGATAACGAACAACACCCTGGTTCTTTGCCGAACCGGTCGCTGTCTTATCCGTGTATCCATCCCAATCTTCAGACAGGATAGAAATATTTTCACCGCCAGAGAGCTGCCATGCATCTCTTGCGTTATCATTCATGCGGTCTTCCACAGACATCTGAGATTCCTGAGAACGAGCAAATGCAGCATTCAAAGAAGAATCCTCTTTGAAAGAACCAGGCAAACGAACCATACCCTTGAAAGAAGCGAAGCGAGCCTGAATAGCATCTTCCGGCAAACCGGTCATCTGACACTCACGAATGTAAGCCTCTTTCAGAGTTTCGCCTTCATGCACAATACCATGCAGCTTATAACGGTTTTCATACAAACCACGATAGCTGTTATTCACGCTGGTCGTTGTACCAACCGAAGCATGCGGGTCCAACAGGTCACTACGAACCTGTCTACGGATATTCTCCTGCAATACCTGCAGATATCCTTTCAGACGTACACGTTCAGGCAATGTCTTGCTTTCGCCCTCTTCCTGCGGCAGCACATATGCCAAATAACCAGGAGAGAACAACTGATTCTGTGAACCATTGAATCGTGTCTCTACAACGCCGTCTTCATCCGGTTCAAAAATCTGTCCCAGATAACCTTCCACAGGCTCCATCGTAACACTGTTACCGTTGTCCTGAAGAATCACACGCTGAGCCGTATAATGAACAATGCCATGGTCATCAATACGAATATCCTCCGGATTGATGGTACAGTGAGATGTTTCAACAGTCTCACGAACTGTACGAGCCAGAGCCTGCATAAACGGAGTATCATCTTCTCCGCCCATCACACGAGCAGTTTCAGGGTCAAACTTCACCAGCTTATCTTTAATCTGATTCACCTGGAACTCGTTACCTCTCAGCTCAGATGCATCCACATCCATCGCTTTCAGAGCTTCCACGACATTGTCGTTGTTACGGAACTGACCGTAAGAAGAAGTCATGAACTTCGCCACATTCCACGGATTGAAACGAAGACCATCAGCACCAGGCTCCAGCGTACCAAATTCCATCATCATGGAATCAGCCACATGCTGTCTGACCTGTTCGGCCGGTGTACCTTCATATTTCCCATTAGCTTCATCGCCAAAAATGGCAGACATCAAACGGTCAACAGAAGCATCGCCTTCTTCATCCAGAAGAATGTCATTATATGCATCTTCTTTGGACAAACCAGCTTTATAAAGCTCACGTTTACCCGTCAGAACTTCCCAATACTGCAACTGCACAGGAGCAATTTCCGGGTCCGGCGACAAAGTCGGAACGAAATCCGGACGACCACCAAATGCAGCAGCCTCCTGAATCAGACCTTCGATATTCAGCTTTTCTTCGTAATTCTTACGAGCCGAAGAAATCGCATCACTCAAGAAAGCCTCTGCCTGTTCCTGACTCTCGAAAAACTCATGCGAAGCATGGTGACGAGAACGAATCGAAACCACCGCATAGTTTCTCTTTACATAAGAACCCATGTCCTGACCCAACGAAACGTCCATCAGAACCTGAGAACTCGGATATGTACCCTGTTCAGAATCATAAGGGAACAATCCATCCTGATATCTGGTCACAGCATGAGGCGGCTTTCCTTTCTCACCGCTGGAAACCATTTTCCAGAACAACTGAGCAGGCTCACCTGCATATGCACCAACATCATCCGCTTCACGTCTGACACCTTTTTGCTTATTCGGCTGCGTACTGATTTCACCGCTATTATAAGACTCACGAGCCACACGGTTACCCATTGTGTAAGAAATCATACGAATGATATCATCCACACTCGGATTGAAATCAGACTGAGCAGACGTCAGATAATAGGTTTCATAACCTTCTTCATAGCAACGACCAATGAAATTCTCATTGGAAGGTTTATCCGTAATACGAATATCCAACTTCGAATTGCCAATGCGAGCCTTCAGCTGACCCTCATTCGTATCCGGAGAAATCGTATACGTATAGCCGTTATCCGTCAACCATTGCAAAATAGCAACGGACTTATCCAAAGAAGAAGCAGAAAACTTCACACCAGAATGCTCAATTCCAGGCTGAACACTCTTATATTCCACATCCGACATATACGGACGCAGACGAGACAAACCTGAAATATCGTCGGCATGAACAAAGTTACCGCGAGAACGGAAATTACCATCAGGCATTCCGTAATCATCGTCACCCTCTGCAAACAAACGCACATCAGCGTTCATATTGACTTCATCTGCTCCGTTGAGAATCTTACCTGTCTCACCCCACAGAATCCGACCACCGTTATCCAGCATGATTTTCCGCATAGAGAAACGTTCATCATACGGAGAAAACGGAATACGGGAACCTTCGGCACCCAAATCCATCGTACCGTTTTCATACTCTTGGGTATAACCCACTTTCCATTTCGTTACGTCCTGGAAATGCTGCAAAATACCCTGAGCACGAGCCAACGATTCCGTATAACCCAATGAAAATCCACCGGATTCCATTGTGTTCGTTGCCTGTTCCTCACGCAGTCTCGGGTTCAAACGATAATACGGCTGACCACCGTTCACATCCTTCACTGCCTCATTGAATGCAAAATACATCGAACCAAGCAGCTGACCGGAAATTTTACGAGCCCTTGCCTCCAAATCTGCAGGCGCTTCTGCACCATACATCTTTTCATAGGCTTTTGTACCAGGAGCTGTGGCTTCTTCAAATTTCCTGATGAAAGTGTTATGCAGCGTTCTCGCCTGTGTGGTAGATACCACCGGCAAACCAGCAGACGACCGGAACACATTCATTTGCCGAAGACTTTCAGCATAAAAATATTCCACGGCCATGTCCGCAACGCGCACTTTCAAATCTTTTGCCATGTTATCTTCCTCCTTTACATGAAAAAGCTGTATGCCATGTGTACCAGTCTTTCGGATACAGCGACATACAGCTTTCTGCTATCTATCTCATCATGTAGCGCAGCGGGAAAAGCCCGCGAACCGCTTACCATCCGGCCGACGTGTAATTACACATGACTATGATATTTTCTATCATGCTTATATTATACAACGTATATGAGCGAATACAAGATGCAAAACATGAATTTCCGAAAATTTCTCAAAAAATTCTCAGACTCTCCCCCTCAAAAATTCTATCGCAAAAACCATTGATAAACGAGTAAATTTCCCGTATAATAGAATCAAAAACAACGGAAAGGAGGATAGCAACTCATGAACTACAGCCGAGCATCCTACCGATATATTTTAGACAACACAGTGGACCTTACACGGCCCATTCGTGATTATCATATCGTCGCCCAAAACAAATTCCCGAAAAACAGCAATATTTCACATGCCATCCGGATTCCAATCCAAAATACCAAACAGCTCATTCGATGTAAAGGACAATCCTACTCCATCCTGGACAGTGACCAAAGCCTGGCTGAAACAGGATGTCAACTCGTCATCCGTATGAACGGAAGATGGAAAGCCGACCCCCTCGGTCTAAACCTGACCAATACACAACCCAGCCAAGTACCAGAAGCTATGCGGCGCTGTGGATGGCTCCTTACTCCCTTTGGATATCTCGACAGGGACAGATTTCTGTATTATACATATCAATATCAACAAGACATGCAAAACCATCCGGAAGAAGATGCATCGTCCATATGGACCTTCGAAAAATATTTCCATAAAACATTTCCATAAAACAACACCCACAGACTAACATCTGTGGGTGTTCTTCTTTAATCAAGAAAATCATCCGGCAAATCGTCGGGTACATCCGACATTGCTGCCAATCGAGGGTCATCAAAATCAGGCTCAGGTTCCTCTTCATCCAAATCTGCATATTCGTCATACTCATCATACTCAGAATCATCTGAAAATCCACCAGACTCAGAACCATCAGAAACCGACTCTGCCAAAGACTCAGAATCCTGTTCCTGTTCATCATCCTCACGCTCATCGGGAGCATCCACTTCGGAATCCCCTGCAACATATCCTTCCAACGCAGAAATCAAAACATCCTGAATATACAAATTTTGTACCACCAGATTTGCAATCGACAAATACGAAATATCAATATCGGTCAGCCATACGTAACCCTGAGTAGATACAAAACAAATACGATATGGGGCATTGGTCAAAATCGAAAATTCCAACATGGACGCCAATGTCCCGGCATTCGGACACAACACCAAAATCTCTTTCTGAATCAAAGAAGGTGTCATCAATGCCAAAATGCGACCTGAATTGATACATTCGACAATCTTACCCTTGACTTCGTTTTGCTTATTTTTGTGAGAGAACCCGCAAATCGGCTCTTCATTCATTTCGACCCAGATACCAACGAAAGGATATCCTGTCAAAAGATTCGTACAAATCTGTTTACTCCGCCACCAGCTGTCAACCATAGTCTGTACAACAGACTCATGAAACAACTCAGCACGATGATAGATATTCGGTGCCCGTTTGCCAGGCGGCACGTTTTCTATCAAATGCGGCAGCAACCGAGGATAATTGCCATTCTCATCAGCTTCAAAAGGCAACGCATCCATTTCATCAAAATCATCAATATTATCGTCAAACAGCTCTTCCCCGGATTTTTCTTCTTTCAACACTTTCTGCAAAGCAGACTGCATAGAAGCTGTATCCATCGGTTCCTACACTCCTTTCCCGGAAGGGTTCACCAGATATTCCCGCCAATCAGGAAACGCCTGTCGTCGCTCTTCCATGTCTTGTTTTTCTTTCTGGTCTATGGTTTCAATATGCAGATAACGAGGATATCGGTCAGCCAGTTCCAACATGCCTGTACGAAATACAGTCACCAAAAACCGAGACTTACCTGACAACTGCCGTTTATCCAAAACAAAACTTCCATAAGAAATTCGCAATGCCGGCGACTCTCCGCAAACTTTCCGAATCCCCGTTACCAACTGACCTATCAGAACGGTCACCATGACACAAACATCATGAGATTCGGGAGTCACCGTCTCATCCCGGTCCGCAGCATGACCATCCACCCACAACGTCATTGCATCTTCACGCATGTGTATCATGTGCTGCACCTCCCTTATCCCATGGATTCAATCTGAATCCCACTGTCATCTGTGTCCGTTTCGTCCTCTGGTTCTTTCACCTCACGTTTTGGAGGGTCTTTCTTTTCCACTTTCTTATAAGCATCCTCCGTATACCCATAATTCAGTGTATCGGAAGAACCATAAAAACGCAACCCGTCTGAAATAATATCATCCTCACTCAGACCATCCACTCCAGAAACCCGCTCATCCACATAAAGAGGCAATGTCCGATATCCGTTCTTTATCATATCCTTCAAAACTGCAAGCACATCATCATACGGACTGGAATACTGAATGGCATCCTGAATCGACTCAGAGTCACCCCAATATCCGTCATTCAAAACATACTCCCAAAGGTCCTGTCCGTTGCCATACAATTCGTAACAATTCAGAATCAAAGACATCTCAGCCTGATTATCTTTCAGATTATCATTACACAATCTCTGACAAAGCAAGGTCAAATTCTTCAAAGTTTCCTCAGAAACATCATAACCTGTCCCTTTATATTCTCCACGAGAATCCTTCACAAACTGAGACAATGTATTGACTTCTGTGCTGTACTCTTTGCCGTTCCAGACAAACCAAACAGTCTGCTTCTCTTTCCATTTCTCAGGCAAATTCAAAAAGATGACTTCATCGGCATCTACATCTCGCTCTACGCCATCTTCATACACAAAAGTAAGTGACTCAATCTCAGCCGTATCTCCTTCCTCAGCATTGCCAATATCCGCTGACACAGAAGTAACAGGCACAACCGAAGCCGGAAGCTGAGCCAACCCATACCGGGTCGGAATACGAATCGTACATGACCCCAAAAGAGGTCCCGGATTTTCAAACAGAAAATCGGAAACAGCCTGCTCACCCTGCACGACGCTGATTTTGTCCTCCGACAATTCATCACCCTCATACAGAACATCCTGCTCATAAGAAGCTGTTAAACCCGCCCCCTTTTCCGGATGCACGGAAAGCATCGTTGTTCCATACGGACTCAATACATACAACGAAACATCGCCATCCAAATAGGACGGAACACGCAGCAAATCAGGCTGCTCTTTGACTGCATCATACGATACATTGTCCCTATCATGGACAACAAACTGCTGTGTTCGAAACGACGTTCCGTCCGGATATAGCAAAGACACTTGTACCCGAGATGGGAAAAACCGTTCGCCCAAATACGCCGTTCCTACATACGATGCCTTCAGCTCAGTAGGACGAACCACTGACAAATCCTTGATATCTACAGAACCAGCCTGAGTTTGAACCTGTATGGTCACAGGTTTATCTGTATTGGCCACCGGTTGATTTCCAACAGACAAAACTTCCAAAGAAGCCTCTGTTCCATCCTCATACACAGCTTTGACCTGTATCTTATCTTTAGCTGGCAGCTGTCCGGCATACAGACTTCCATCATAAGAAGCTGTCATAGACTTCACATCAATGACATTCGGATGTATCGTCTTTCTAAGATATCCCGACTGACAATACAATTCTTTATTATCTTCAGATGCTTCAAATGAACTGCCGGCTCCTGTCAAAGACACACCAAACAAGGATTTCGCAGTTACCTGAACATACTTTTCTGTCAGAACCTGACCTGCGTATACAGTATCCGGATACGACACAGAAAGCCGCACAGGAACAAACAACCCAACTGTCAACAACGCAGCTGCACAAAATCCACCCAACACAGTCATGTTTCGCATCCGTTTATTCTGCAGCATATTTTGTCTCCACTTCCTTTCCTCTTGTCTTATAACTATGGTCAAGTATAGCAGAAAATCAACCAATAGTCAATCAAATTTGCTCATAAATGAGTAAGACAGAGACCCTATACGAACCTCTGTCCCTATCTCATATCTTACAAACGCTCAATCACCAAAGAATCCAGAAGCTGCAAAGCAGCCGCATTTCCAAGAGAAGGCTGTGACGCTGTATCAAAAACTTCCTGAACATCCATTTTTACAAATTCATCACCATCTTCCCGTTTCACATAAAAATGATAAGTCCGAACCACACCGTCACCGCCAGCCTGAACCGTACAGTTCGTATACTGTTCCAGATACCAGAAGACCCACATTCCATGATGTGTCGTTGTCTGCACATTTCCCAGATTGACTTCCTTAACGGCTCCGGCATTTTTCTGTTCAGCAAAATAAGTATCCGCTGCTTTTCTATCAGCCAGAACCAAATCTTCTGTACACAAGACATCCCCAAATGAAATTCGTACAGACAAACTGCCTTTTTTCAAATCCTTAGACGGATATGCCCACAAAACCGAATCTTCGGTTTCCACATATGGAAACATGGCATCATCCAATGTGACTTTCGCCCATTCATTCTCCAGATAAGCAAGCCCATCAGGAACCTTCTCATCGCCCACGTCCCAGGCATTCAAATCCGGAATTGCAATCCCATAAGACACCAGAATCACATCCAAACCAGATACATCATCCTGCACACTACGCACATGCTCCAGAAGAATCACAGGTTCATACGAAGGAACATCATAACTCTTCACATCCAAGTCCATTCGGACATTGGTCAAAGAATTACGTTCCGCAATCTCTGCCGAAGATTGGCTCTCGCAAAGCAATCGAACCAAACGACCGTCTTTATCAAGAAAAACAGAAATCGTTCCCTCATCCAAACAGGATTGACCATAAGAAGAAGGAAACCCTTCTTTTGTCAAAGATTGGAGCTGTTTTTGGGACAAATCCGCCTGATAGCTGATAAGTCCCGACTTATCGCTCCCTGATTTGGACCAGTCCAGGTCCTTCAGCTGAGACAACACAGCATTTGGCATCATAAATACCAAATTTGCTGAATCATCCGACACCCAACCAGACTGGTTCATGTTCCAATATCCCTTGTCTTTGGAATACACATAATCTAACTCCAAAGAAACGGGAGCCTGTCCGTTTTCTATCGTCATCTGAGCCGAACCAGCAGTCTGACCCGTCTTTCTGTCATATGCAAATGTTCCATCTGAAAATTGCATATGAATAGATTGTCCCTGCAAATCCGTCAGAGTTCCTGTAAGCTCATAATCCACCTGAACCTGCCGTGTATCCAAGAACATCTCAAGAGCATTCTGAACCCGGACAGACGGTTGATAATTATACACAATGACACCTGTCACAACCAATAAGCTCACTATCAAACCTATCAGACAGGCAACCCGTACTCTTGTCCAACGAAACTTCTGTTCCACAGTTTTTCCCTCCATATCTCATAATTTGTCTGTTTTATTATAGCATAAATCCATAAAGCTGTAAATCCCTCATTTATGAGAATTTTTTCATGGAAAAAACTTGACTATTTGAAACAAGACTGCTACAATAAGAACAAGGCAATGCTCAACTTTGAGCAAGTTTGCTCAAGTTTCAGAAAGGAGAATCCACATGGAATATTATACTGTCTCTCAATTTGCCAAAGCAATCGGCGTACATCCCCAGACGCTCCGAAGATGGGACCGGGAAAAGAAACTCAGTCCAGACACCCGCAGCACGGGCGGACAACGCCGTTATTCTAAAAACCAAATAGATATTTACCTACAAGGAGGATATCAAAAGCAAGAAACTAAGTAAGAAAGGAGGACCTGACATTTATGGCGAACACCAGAGATGAAACCATCAGGCAGACCACACAGGAATATCTGAAGACTCTGGACCCGGACAACCCTCCGGAACCGGATGAAGTTGCCGGTGAAATTTTAGACCAATGCGAACAGGCAATTTTTCAAATCAACGCCACTCGGCAAACCAAATGGAAGGTACTCCACAGACTGGAACCCAGCCAAATCGCTGATATCATCCTGACGCTTTACACAGTTATCTCTATTGCCTATGCCGGAAAATATTCCAGCCAGGAAATGGACGTGCTCGGTCTATATCAGACCAGCGGAGAAAACGAAGGAATCTACGACACCAGTGAACTGGCTCTTCGTAAACTCTGTAGGAAATACTGCTATTCCATCAATAAAAAAGAAGAAGACGAAGTGCTTCATATTTTGAAAACCACAGCGGAACGAAGAGAACGCTGTGACAACATAGACCTGATTGCCGTAAATAATGGGATTTTCAATTATCAGACCAAAACTCTGGAACCGTTTGACCCGAAGTACGTATTCATTGCAAAAAGCAAGGTCAATTACAATCCCGTTGCCGCCAATCAGATAATCCATAACCCCGAAGACGGGTCGAATTGGGACGTAGAAACATGGGTCGCAGACCTGTTCGATGACCCGGAAATCACGCAACTGATTTGGGAAATCTTAGGTGCCATTATTCGTCCCAATGTACCATGGGGGAAATCTGCCTGGTTCTACTCAACCACAGGTAACAACGGTAAAGGAACGCTCTGCGAGCTAATGCGTCAGCTCTGTGGGACAGGCAGTTACGCAACCGTTGCCTTGTCAGATTTCAGCAAAGAGTTCATGCTGGAACCTTTGGTCAAAGCACAATCTATCATCGTAGACGAAAATGACGTCGGTACATATATTGACAAGGCTGCCAATCTCAAAGCCGTCATTACCCAAGACGTAATTGCCATTAACCGAAAATTCAAAGCACCAATTGCCTTTCGTTTCAAAGGCTTCATGGTGCAATGTCTGAATGAAATGCCGAAAGTCAAGGACAAGTCCGACTCATTCTTTCGTCGCCAGATATTCGTTCCGTTTACGAAATGCTTCACAGGAGCAGAACGAAAATATATCAAGAATGATTATCTGCATCGTGCCGAAGTCCTGGAATATGTTCTGTATAAAGTCTTACACATGGACTATTATCAGTTATCCTGCCCGAAAGCCTGTCAGCTGGCTCTGCAGGAATATAAGGAGTTCAATGACCCAATGCGGCAATTCGCCAGTGATATTCTGCCAGAACTCAGATGGAACCTTGTTCCGTTCCCATTCCTGTATGACCTGTATTGTTCCTGGTACAAAGAAAATGTCGGCAGCGGCGATACGCTCAGCCGACAAGGATTTATTCAGTCATTCCTGACTATCCTAAAAGACTTCCCGGATTGGGATTGTCCAGACAAAAACAAGAAATACAAGCCTGTCAATAAAATGGACTGGCCTGAACCTTTGATTGCTACGTACCATTTAACAAAATGGATGCATCCTATGTACAAAGGTTCAGATGACATCAACAAGAAATGTCTGACACCTCTTCTGCCTAACTACAGAGGCATCGTCAGAACCACAGCAAATCCATATGTAGATGAAAACGGCGAACCGAAATAAACGGTTCGCCGTTTATTTTTTCTAAACAGAATTTACGCCTTTTTATCAAACCATCTTTTATAACCCTTTTCGATTCGAAAATAATTAGCATCATTATCAAACTCCAACCGACTACACACACTTGGCAACATCAAAGCCATTGATAAAGCACACCAAACATTATCTTCTAATAACGCCTTCCTACCGGACTTAACTAAATCTGAAATAACTAAATAACTCATAAAATCAAATCACTCTCTTTCTGTGAATATTCTCACAAATTCAAATTATTACAATCAATATCTATCAAATAAAGATACAACAAAAAATTTCTCTACACCATCTTCATAATAACAATTTAACTACAAAATCCACTTTTTAAGCATAGCATAAAAGCACTCATAAATCAAGAAAATTAAAAGAAAACAAAATTTATTCGAAAAACCTAAATGTGTGAGAAAACAGAGAGGATTGTGAGAGACTATACAAAAACTACATATGTGCGAGACACAAGAAAACCGCCCCTGTTACAAATCAGGGACGGTTCTTTTTATGTATTACGACAACATATCATCCACAACAGGCTTGTCCAAATCAGACAACGGTTCCTGTTCCGATGCAACACCCTTCAGGTCCACACCAAAGGTATCATAGACCAGAACTCCTCCAATGGTCGAAAGACCCATCTTCCGGAACTCCTCGCCCAGCAGCTTCTTCAGATATTCATAACGACCCTTGTCCAACTTGCCATAAGCCGTATAATACTCTTCACGAACAAAGATGCACGGCTTCAGATAATCCGTATACTGAGCACTTTCGCCGTAATCCACATCAAAGACAAAATCACGGTCAGCTGCAGGCTTACCAAACTTCCGATGAACGATTGCGGTCAAGACGGCTCCAGGACCATCGGTACCATCAAAATAATATCCTTCGGTTGCCTGCTCCGGCGTAAACGAAGATGTTCCAGCCTGAATATCAGCCAGATTATCCATGATTTCCTGCTCTCTTGCAGAAAAACCGAAATAATCCGGATTCTCCAGAACATAATCCACAAACCGAGCCGGAGTTCCTTCATATACAGCACCAAGACCATACTGCATCGAATACAGCTCCGTCTCTTCCCGGCGGCCAAAAATCGCATTCTGCAATTTGACCAGCCCACTGTTTTCCGGACGCTGCTTCTCAGTCGTTACACAGCAATACGGAAAACTGGTGATATCTTCACCATCTTCATAGACCATCTCTTTGAGATAATCCGGAAGATTGCCGTAAACCGAAAGCGTACGACCATCAATAGCCACATCGGTCAGAAGATACATTCCGTTGTCCAATTTCATGAAATACAACATGAAAAAGGTCTCGCCCTTATGATATGTAAGCAATCCATTGGATTTCATCCAGCGAGCCACACAAAAGACTGAATAATAGCCCTTATGGAACTCGTCCATATTCTGCTTCCATGTATCATTCGATACCTGGATATCAAGCAGCTCCCATCCATAACGAGAACGATATTCTCGCAGGACATCATCCAAACTCGGCCAACAACGCATTTCCTGCACCATCAGGCTAAAGCCCATTTTTAATTTCGTCGCTACCATACGCATCACGTCAGTCAAAGACATCTTTGCCAAATCCATCATGATACGTCCGCGAGGTTCATACCCACAGGAACTATACAAAGCCCTTGCATCCAACATAGGCACAGCCTGTACGATTTTCTGCAAGGTCTGTTCCGACGGCCTGGCAATCAAAGCCTGATTCAGCATTCGATTCAGATGCTCCGAAGACAACCCTGTCATCTCAGCAAATTCTTTCTGAGACTTATTACCCATTGCCTCTTTCAATAAACTACGAAATTCTGTGTACTCTCTTTTCTCTGCCATAATTGATTTCTCCTTTGCTATGTCAATTTCTAAATCAATTATATCAAGGAAATCATGATATGTCAATAGAAAATCAAGAAAATTGATATGAAAATTGATTTGAATCAAGTCGAATAGACACGAAATACAGCGAAAAACAAGCCAAAACGACCGAAAATTCAATACATTTTCGGTCGGTACCAAACTTGAAAAATAATTTCTGGTACCGTTTTACGCCTGTTATTGTGAGAGAATCTCCTTTCAGTACCAAAAACCACGGATGATAATTCAACCACTTGCAACAACCAAAAAACTACGTATGAAAGGTGGTGAAACAACCCTAAAATTACATCAAATTGAGGTTATTTTATATAAAATTATTGAAAATTATATAAGAAATACAGGTTTCAGAAGACCTATTTTCTATTACAAAATAGGTCGGTACCAGATATCTGGTACCATTTTTTCTCACAAAGAGAGGGAAAAAGTATATTTTTATATATTTATAAAAAATTTCTGGTACCACTTCTGGTACCGTTTTACGTCTCTCTTTGTGAGGAAAAGTACCTTTGGTACCAGAGGTACCAGAAAAATATAAACCTTTACGTGTGAGAAATGATTTCTATAAAAAGTTTTGAAAAATTTCTGGTACTTCTGGTACCAGACCCCTTTTTCCCTCATACTGAGGGGAAAAACGGTACCAAAACCATTTTATTTTCTGGTACCACTTCTGGTACCAGATATCGTAAAAACGACTTTTCCTCTCATACTGAGGGGAAAAACGGTACCAGAAATGAAAAATCGCTGGTACCAGAAAATCTGGTACCAAATCAAAGCAACCCGATTTTCCATCCAAACCGTCACCACCTTTCGTAAATCATTTCTCATAGAACCTCTTCTATCACCACCTTTCTTATGTTACAATCTATTTCTGTAATTCTTTTTTTTTCTACAACAACCTAAAACACCTTAACTAATATCTATCTGTCACCAGATAGATTCGGGAGCTTTATCAGCTACTTATTAAACATCACATGAAATAAAGGAGAAAATCACTATGTCACGTATTTCGAAAGACGATTACTATCTGAATATTGCAGCTGCAGTATCTCTTCGCAGCACCTGCCTGAAACGCCGCTACGGCTGCGTCATCGTCAAGAACGATGAAATTATCGCCACAGGCTACAACGGAGCACCTCGTGGATACGACAACTGCTGCGACATCCATACGGAATGTCCTCGTAAGAAGAAAGCATCCAACTCGGGCGACTACAGCGACTGCCCTGCTATTCACGCAGAACAGAATGCCATGCTGTCCGCTTCTCGCAGAGATATGCTGGGCGCAACTCTGTATCTCTATGGTGAAGAACGTCAGGATGATGGTTCCTGGAAGCCTCTGGACAAGAACACCCCTTGTCCTATCTGTATGCGTATGATTCGCAACTCCGGCGTCACAACCATCACGACCAAAGAAGGAAGCATCCCTGTCATGATGTATGACCTGGTGAAGTAACTTCAACATGGCCTACAACGCACAGAAACGGCCCTACATCGTCGTTTCTGTGCATACAGGTGTATCCATACCCCTAACAACAAAAACGCCTTAAAACGCCTTCTAAGGCTTAATAACGCTATCCAGCAGAAAGAGGAACGGACAATGTCCGTTCCCTTCTGTATCTCATATCTGCACAGAGGCTCGTATAACGCTCTATACGGCTGTATAAGCCATGTTTCCTATGAAGACGATATACAAGACCTCTACAGCCTTAAAACGCTTCTACGGCGTTTTAAGGCCCTTATAACACAACCAAAGGAGAGTAACGCTATGAATGAAAACAACGTAACAACTGATGAAATCAAAGACACACAGGCTGCCCCGCAGAAACCTGAACGGGAAGACAATGACAAATCTACACGGACAACGCCCGTGACCAAAAAGGTCCGCAAAAAGCCTCAGCCTGACACTGAAAACACAGATGCCGGCAATACAACCACAACAGCAGACACAGAAGACCAGCCTGATACAACCATTCCTGGAAACGACCAGCAAGCTGTATCATCTGCCGGAGCCAACAAAACCATGTCTCCGGACGACCTTCAGAAACTGCCTCTGGATGAGCAGCTCTGGTTCCTGATTGACGACGTCATTCCTCAGCCCAATCATCCGACTGAAGTAGTCATCTATGATATGGGCATCAATCAGTCCGGCACAGGACCTGCCATCGAACTGTTTCCGAAGAGCATGGAAATTTTCGATGAAATTGTCAATGCTCCAAATCATGCCATGCAGAAATATCCCTCTATGGTTCCGTATTTCTCAACCATCTCCAATCTGGAATCCACATATATCAAACGAGATATCAATCCGTATTGGGAAGCGTTCCCGATTGGCATTCCTACCGGAATCATGGTCACGCTCCATATTGGAGTTACAAAAGGCGCTCGCCTGTTCCTGCACCGGGAACCTGCTCCCGGAAGACTTCCGTTCCGTCTGTGCTACGGAGATGACTCTCACAAGCATGATTTTGTCGGAATCTGCTATCTTTCTATGGAAATGTAATTCCTGTTTGAAAGGAGACCGATTCCTATGATTTATCCACCAATCCAAATTCCTGAGTATATCACACAGAAAAGATATGCCAGACAAATCGACCCTGACAACGTCGAAAATTTGCCCTATGCAATCGTCGTTCATCGTATCGAATGGGCACGTGCCGAAACACTGACCATACTCCCGATTCTCGACAAGCCGGTTATCGACGTATACACGGAAATCCACCTGAAAACAGGACTGGATTCCCAACAGACTTTGTTTACGCTTCCGCTACCCTACTTGTCCAAAGAGAATCCATTCCGATACGAACTGGTTTATCCAAACGGAAAACGAAAGTCCGTTCCGTTATACGAAAAACCAACCAATAAAGAATCTGCTTATCTTTATTGGCATATCAATTCCAGCAAGACTGATACCTCTCAGTCTTACACACTGGAAGGCTATGACAAAGATTCAGATGTATATCTGCCTCTCATGAGTCATCATGACAAGGACATTCTTGACAATATTCAAGTTGCCTTCCAGGAAATCCAAACTATCAGCGACGTGTTCCGCCGCAACAACGAACCCATTGACTGGTTCGAAGTTTCGTAACACGAATATATCAGAAAGGAGTATACACCTATGCGTATCGTACCACAGAACAACAAAAATTTGAAAACCACAGGACAGTATCTGCTCTCACAGCCTTACGCCAGCAAACAGGCAGTTATCATCTATACCAATGCATCTGTCACAAGCGGCAGCCGAGCATCCATGAAGAAAGGTATCTCATTCCAGGCTGATAAAATGTATCAGCTTGCCGATGAACTCGGACATCATCTGTCTCAGAATGGAGCTGTCCCGCACATCTTTCTGCAGAAAGGACGCCACAAGGCACGCCTTATCAGTATTCCTGTATGGCGTACATGGAAGGACAAGAGCTTCGACCCTGAGCTTCTGAACAGGTCCCTGAACATCCTGGCCGAGCTTGCTGAACAATGCAATCTGACTGACTGCTACATGAGCATGTCTGACTTGTGCAAGGACCAGACCATCTGGGACAAGTTCCTGATGCCTTTGTTCAAGAACTCACTCAACGACCGCTTCGTCCTCATCGAAGACCTGTAACAAACAAAAGCCACGAGCATAACAGCTCGTGGCTTATTTTTTAATACGTATATTGCAGTTCTCTTTCGTAAACCTCTTCTTTTACATCCGGCAACCGGCGCACAGGACGAGGGTCCATGGCTCTCTGATATGGAGTCTGATTCTCATAATCATAGTTATAAGCAGTCTCCTCATACGTCTTTACAGGTGCATAAGCTCGCTCTGATTCCTGTCTATCCTGCAACATCATCTGTTCCATTCTGGCATAAGAATCCTGCTCAACCTGCCCCTGCACTTTATCCATAGCAGCAACCTGCTTTTCAATTTCCAGCTGACCGCGTTCCACTTCTTTGACAATATCTTTGGCTGCTTTCTCCACAATCTTTGCAGTTTCTTTCGAAACCCCATCTGCAGCAGCATGTTTCCTCATAGCCGCTTTTCCAGACATAATCGGAGAACGCATTTCCTGAATCACCTGTGCCACATCTTCATCCAACGTCACAATCGCTCCGTTGATAACAATAGATTTCTGCCGACCTTGTTCGCCAGAAAACAACAAAGAAGATGTACCAAAATAACTCTCTTCATGAGTCTTATCTTTTCCGGCATTATTCAATGCATCATTGATAGTCATCGAAATCAAACTGGACAAGGAATTTGCATTATCTACCACAGCTGCCCGCTGCGTTGAAAAAGAAGCTGCCTCATACCTGCCGGCCGAAGCTGATTTCGCAATAAAATCAGCCTGTAAAGCCTGAAGCAAACGAATCTGCTGTTCCGTTGCCTGCCTCATTGCCAAAATATTTTTCTCAATCCGACGTTCAAACAACTTCTGCTTCTGTCGATTTTTTTCAAAATCCGACAAACTCGGGTCTACAGACAAACTGTCCATTTTCCGTTCTTTCTGCAAATCCACAGGATTTTTATGAACATCATGCTGCATCTGTAATTCCAGCTGCTTCTGAGCCAGACCTTTCTGCTGTTCCTCAAATGATGCTGCCTGCATCTGCTCATGAGCTTCATCCGTCACCTGACGAGACATACCCTCTGAGAATGTATCCGGCATATCACCCGGTTTTCGAAGCACTTTTGATTTCTTTGCCATACAGATTCCTCCTTTCTCCAATCAAAAAACCTTACGGGAAAAGAGCCTGATTTACAGGCTCATTCCCTTTTCAGTTCCAGGATTGGTTTCTTTCACGATATCAGGAACTTCACGGTCTCTACGATTTGTTCCCTGATTTACTGTCGAAGGTTCCGGACGTGTATAATTCACACCTGACTCTGTACGCATCCGAGTCTGACGACGATGTGTATTCATCATCGCTTCCTGTTCCACTTTCGCAAACTGCGCACGGCCAACAGCCTCAGACTGCATCTGCTCTTTCAGCTGCTTGTACTCTTCACTCTTGCCATACGGAGTCTGTTCGACCATCTGGAAAATCGTAGACATCTGACGTTCATTCATGAACTGACTGGTTTTCTGTGCATCACGAATCCCATTCATCAATTCACCAATATTCATCCGCTGCATCCGTTCCAGACCGTTTCTTGCCATATTGACATCTTTCACAGGACACGGCTTTTCCTGCAACACAGCCTCTCCGCCTTTATAATAAGCTACCTGCTGGCTTACCAAATCCGTAGCTTTCTTGGCATAATAGCTTTTTGCCTTCGCATCAACACCGCCATATTCAGCACGGAACGACAATACACTGCACAACTCATCAGCATCTGCTTTCGCAGCCATATAGCTAACACCTGCAGCAGCAAAACCATGCTTATCTACTTTTTCAAAGAAACCGGCACGCATAGCTCTCTGTCCATTCATGAACATGGCACGGTCGGCTTTCGAACTTTCCTTACGTACCATATTGGTAGCCTGGAATGCTTCTGTATTGGTCTTATACCGTTCGGCATCCTTTGCAGCCTTCTTCTGCGCATTCTGACGAGACGTCACCATCATATACTGATTGAATCCGCTTCGATTGGCTTTATACATGGCTTCCCAACCGCCGGCCATATCCCGAGACAACATACCCGATTTTCTCAGAGATTTTGTCAGCATCAAAGCATGTACGATATTATGTCCGGACTTGCTCATGGCATGCACCTGCATACAAGCCGAAAACACACGGCCCAAATGGTCACCCAACGATTTCCGAGTTTGCTGTTTCTCGAACTTCTGCTGAGATTTTTCAAGAGCTTGCTGCTCTCTCTTTCTCTCAGCCTCATCAATACCCGTACAACCCATGGTTGCATAGTCAGCAAACTTCACAGTGAACGGGAACTTCGGCTTCTTGCTCAGATTCTCGCAGCCTGCAAACATCGAGTCTGCACATTTCAAACCAGGAGTAATTACAGGCGTATTCAACAGATTCGTACAGTTCGCAAACATACCTGTCGCATCTTTTGCATTGACAATCCGAGGTCCAATCGTCAGATTCTGACAGTTGGCAAACATAAACTGCGTTTCCTGCAGTTTATTCGGCAATGCAATCTTACCAGCATTCCTCAACTGCTCACAATCTTTGAACATACCAAAGGCTGTTTCCAAAGATGACGGCAAATGAGGCACCGACTCCAGGTCCTTGTTTCCTTCAAACATGAAAGATGCATCTTTCAAGCCTTCCGGAATCTTGATGTATTTTCCATCCACCTCAGAACCGATATATTTCAAAATCGGATAAGAAGTAGCCGGATTTCCAAACTCATCAGCATCTACCTGCACAACCTGCAGCTGGAACTGAGTCGGGTCATATTGGAAATCACCCAATGCACCACTATAAGTAACCATACCATCGGCACCCATAGTACGTGTACCTGCAAAAGCATCGCTATAGCCATCTTCCCATGTTCCATCCTGATTGGTTGGAACCAAATCCTTACGGGAAACTGTTACCAAACCCCATTTCGGAGCCTTGTCATCTACTTCATCCTGAACGGCTTGAGGTGTTGATGTACCAGTAGCCATCATATGTCTCATTTTTGTCTCCAAACCATAGGTTTGAAAATCGGCCTTCACAGAACCTGTCAGTTCCTGACCAGACTGGCTGGCCTCCCATGCTGCTCCGCCATCTGCATCATAACCATGAAGTTCTTTCAACAACTTTTGTACCTCATCCGCCGATACTTCCTGTGTACCGACCATAGGCATAGATTCTCTTGCATCCGGCTGAGAGTAATACTTCCACTCCAAAGCCTTTACCGCTTTTTGTTCCGGACTGTCTTCAGACATGGAACCGATAACCGTTACAGCGGTCTTTGCAGCATCCGTCATATCTTCCGGAAACTGAAAAGAAGATTCCTGCCGGGAAAACATACGAATCGTATCTTGTTTCTGATTTTGTTCAGTCGGCTGTACAGGCTCTTCTATAGGCTTCTCATGTGCTTCCACATCAATGACATTGTCATCGGTCTGCTGAGCAGCTTCTCGTCTTTTTCGAGCCATTTCAGCCCATGCATCATTCATTGTATCCCAAATGCTCATATCAATAACTCCTTTCCAAGACTATATTCATGTGATATACCAGCATAAACATAGTACCATGTTTCTTTCTTTATGATACCAAAGATTACACCGAATACAACCACCTATCAAAAAGAAAAAGAAAAACAGGTCGCTTTTTTTCACGACCTGTTTTCAATATAAAGAAAAGAGGAAAATCATAAACGCAGTGTCTTATTCATCCCGATTACGCATCTGTTCCATTTTCTCATGGAACGCCTGTCTCCGGTCTTCATTACTCATAGAAGCCTGTTCCCGAGCCATCTGAGCAAAAGCATCTTCGCTCATCACGGCTCCGTTTCCTGTACCTGTACCACCATAAAATCCAAGCAACGGAAAATACGGTCCACAGTACACAGAAGAACCAAAGGCCAACATCGGCATAAAGACAATCGGAAGGAAAATCAATCCAATACAGAACGCTGAAGACTTACCGAAAGCTCTGGACAAACAATAAACCACATAAATATTGAATGCCAAAAATGCCAGTTGACCAATCACAGGAATCAATGCAACCAACCAGCTGAACATCAGCCATCCACTTCCGCAAATCATCCGATACCACAGATAATCACTGTAAAATGGAATCAACGATTTCCAGCCTTCAATCCCAGCCTTTGTAAACAGCCGCCATTTCACAACAATCATGAAAATTGCAAGAGTAATCAATACAAAAACCATGACTGCCATAAAACCAGCCAGCATCCCCATCAGGCCATAGAACGCATCAGGTTCGCCACCACTCCAAGTGTACGTATACTCCATTATGTACTTCTCCTTTCCCATCAGGAATCTGATAAGACACCCTCCGTATTTGTCTTTTATTATACAAAAAAATCCTCATAAATGCAAGATGATATACAAATTTTGTATGTCCATGACACACAAAAAAAAGCAGCACCTGAAACAGATGCTGCTTTCTATATGTGAGAGACTTGTAAGAGAATGTGAGAGATTACGATGCCTCAGCTTCCGTTGTAGTATCTGACGGTTCTACCGCCCGAAACTGAGCATGCATCAACAAGAAAATGACTTCTTTTCGTACCCGGACCAGCATATCATCAAAAGCCTCATAAGCATATGTACGATATTCGACAACCGGGTCTTTCTGTCCATAACCAACCATGGACAAATTCTGACGCAATGTATCCAGTGTGCCCATATGCACCATCCAATGCTTATCCATCACTTTCAAAAGCACCATACGTTCCATGGTTCTCATGATATCAGGGTCAACAGCCTGGAATTTTTCTTCCTGAGCTACGTATTCTTTCTTCGCAGTCTGCAACAGGATATCTTCCACATGACTGGCTTTCTTTGCTGTTTTCAGCATTTCTTCCGTTCCATATTTCTCAAAGACATCCTGGAATACATCATTCCACATCATCCGAATCTTTGAAATATCAACGGTGTGACCTTTCACACAGGCATCTGCGATATCACCAACCACATTTTCCAACATGGTCTGAATACCTTCTGACACATCTTCGCCATCCAAAACCGCATTACGCTGACTATAAATCAGCTCACGCTGCTCATTGTTTACAGCATCGAAATCTGTCAGATTCTTACGAGTCAGGAAATGCATTCCTTCAATCTTCTTCTGAGCATTCGTAATTGCTTTTGTCAAACGACGGTCTTCAATAACTCCATTCGACTGAGCAATATGAGCCTGGAAAGAGACCAGCAAAGGTTCCGGAATGAACAAACGAAGCGTATCGTCCTCCAGAGAAACAAAGAACCGAGAACGGCCAGGGTCACCCTGACGACCGGAACGACCACGCAGCTGATTATCAATCCGACGAGACTCATGTCTTTCACTGCCGATAACATACAGACCACCAGCCTGCCGACTTGCCTCATCCAACTTGATATCCGTACCACGACCAGCCATATTCGTAGCAATCGTCACAGCACCTTTCTCACCGGCATGGGCAATAATTTCAGCTTCTTTCTCATGGAACTTCGCATTCAATACCTGATGAGCCAGACCCTTCTTCTGAAGCAAAGCACTCAGCTGTTCAGACGCAGCAATTGAAGCTGTACCAACCAACACAGGCTGACCGTTGACATGAACCTCAGCAATTTCATCGGCAATCGCCTCAAATTTTGCTTGTTTCGTTGCAAACACCAGGTCATTCTCATCTTTACGGATAACAGGACGATTTGTCGGAATCGAAACCACACGCATGTGATAAATATCCTTAAACTCCTGTTCTTCAGTCATAGCTGTACCAGTCATGCCCGATTTCCATTCGTATTTGTTAAAGAAATTCTGCAGCGTAATGCTTGCCAATGTGTGATTCTCCTGCTGGATATCCACATGTTCCTTTGCCTCAATCGCCTGATGCAATCCGTCTGAATAACGACGTCCATTCATCACACGACCTGTAAACTCATCGACGATAAGAACCTGTCCATCTCGCACGATATAGTCCTTATCCAACTGCATCGTGGCATGCGCTTTCAAAGCCATAGTGATATAATGCTGAATATCTGCACAAGACGGGTCTGCCAGATTCTTTACATGAAAGAATGCCTCAGCCTTACTGACACCTCTGGCTGTCAGATGCACATATTTGTCTTTTTCATCAACAATATAATCGCCTGACTCTTCCACCTTGACACCTGCCAGAATATCCATCTTCGTCATATCACCATTGGATGTACCCTTTTCCAGCATCGACACAAACCGGTCTGTCTTTTCATAAATCGTCGTATCCGACAAACCAGGACCGGAAATAATCAACGGCGTACGAGCTTCATCAATCAAGATAGAATCCACTTCGTCAATGATTGCAAAATGCAATACCCGCTGAACACGCTTTTCCTTTTCTGTGACCATGTTATCCCGCAAATAGTCAAAACCAAGCTCCGTATTCGTCACATATGTAATATCGCAATTATACGCAGCCTGTCTCTCAGGTGTCTTCATGCCGGCCAATACACATCCCACAGTCAGTCCCAAAAACTCATGCACCTGACCCATTTCATGAGCATCACGCTGAGCCAGATATTCATTGACCGTTACAACATGAACTCCATCCCCGGTCAAAGCCATCAGATAAGACGGCAAAGCAGCAACTGCTGTTTTACCTTCACCGGTCTTCATCTCCGCAATGTGACCATGATACAAAGCAATCCCGCCCATTAACTGAACCGGATAATGTTCGATGCCAAGCACACGACGAGATGCTTCCCGAACTGTAGCAAATGCTTCAGGCAAAAGACTGTCGAGTGTCTCTCCCTTTGACAAACGCTCCTTAAATAGAACCGTGTTCTGTTTCAGCTGAGCATCCGTATATTCCATATACGCATCTCTCAAGCCTTCAATTCTCTGAATCAACGGCTTCATCTTTCTGATTTCCTGTTTGCTAAATCTGCCAATCATGTTTACTTCTCCTCTACTTTCTGAATATATCGCGCAATGTCGGATTGTCACGCGTCATACGCTCTAAAGACAAATCCGCAGCTTTGGTATCCATCAACCGAACATTTCTTTGAGCTGACAAAATTGCCTTCTTTGCCCGTTCCAAACGGTCAATCGCCTTATCAATCTCATCGACACTGTCCTGAATCTGCCGATTTGCCAGGTCGTAATTCCGACCGATATTTTCTTGAAACGCCCTCAGCTTTTCTTCGAACCCTACAATATCAAGCTGACGCTCCTGCATGTATTTCAGTTCCTGCCTTGCACCCATAGCACGCAAAGCACTGTTTCGCAAAATCGTAATGATAGGAATGAAAAACTGAGGACGAATCACATACATCTTATCGTACCTGTAAGAAACATCTACAATTCCCGTATTATACAGTTCTGAATCTTCTTCCAGAAGACTTACCAGAATCGCATATTCACAGCCTTTTTCCCGCCGGTCTTTATCCAACTCTTTGAAAAAATCTTCGTTCTTATGTTTTGTTGCTGTCGTCTCCATCTGATTTTTCATCTCAAACATAATCGAAAGCAACTCAACACCATCCTGCTCCTCACGATAAATAAAATCGCCTTTGGAACCTGTCCGAGCATCATTATCCTTTTCAAAATATGCATACGGAAATGCTGTCATACGTATCTGATTGAACTGGTCCATACAATGCCGTTCCAAAGATTCCCCAACCATCTTGGTCGATTGACGAGCCTTGAAATCCTTGTAATACGCAATCTGCTCATCCTTTGCGGCCAACTGCGATTCATAATTCTGACGAAGCATCTGTTCTTCCAAAGCATGCTGCGCCTTTTGAGAAGCCAGCTCACCCCTCAAACGGGTCATATTGACTTCAGCCATAGACTGCTCTTTCTCAGCTTTAGACTTGGCATCCAACAATGCCTCTTTTTGAGCCATCTTCAGTTCCTGAATCTTATGGTCAGCTTCAAGCTGAACCGCAGCCACCTTTGCCTGCACCTGCGTTTCCACTTCCTGTGCAAACACATGGTCACGCACTTGCTTTACAAGAGCTGCGTATTCACTATCAGCCAAATTATATTCGACGCCGCAATGCGGACAAACAATGCGTTGTTTCTCCATGATACTATCTCCTTCCTATTTTACAAAGAGAAGGAGACATCCTCCTCATTGCCTTTTGTCATATCAGGCAAGCCAAGTTCATCGCCTACCGACGGAACATACACTTTGACTTTGTCAAAGGCTTCCTGAGCAGCCGGGAACATATTTCTTGCTGCCTCTTCATCTGCCAGCGCTCTCCGCAAATATCGCGTCTGAGCAGGTGTCAGACCAATACCAACAGCCGTTTTCGCCATCACATCCGCCATCTCATTTCCTTCGATACCTGTATGAGCAGCAACCTTCTGGAATTTAATTTCGGTCTTACGGTCCGGAGACTGAATAAATTCAGCATAATCTTTCGTACCTTGCTTTGTTGTTTTCCAATGGTCTTTCTGACCAGCCGGAATTGCCCAACATTCGATACCTCTGTAATCATACAGAATCGTCAGATTACGAATGTTCATCTGTTCAGCCAGCTTCACAGCGGCCATAGAACCTTCAATTTCTCCAGCTACATTCCGCATAGATGCCATTTCAGGGTCACGACCACTTCCCATCACAGGAATTTTCACACCTTTGACAGACAAAAAACCGCCATACCCATAAACACCAGTCTGAACATTGAACGAACCATCCACAAATGCATACGGTCCATCCGGAATCAAAGAATTATCTTTGCTCTGAGCCGATACAGGCTGCTGCAGTCGTTCAATCAAATTCGGTGTCTCAGACGCAACCTCCGGCTGTTTCGGAACACTTCTGCCCAAAACAAAATTCTGAGCTTCCATTTCATCCGTAAATTTCTTATATTTACTGCCAGGATAGCCATCCACCTGAGCCTTACATTCATCCCAAGTCTGATAAACACCCGGCTGACGTCCAACCAACACAGCATAGAAAGTTGACTGTCCAGAACCGCTTGTCTTCACAGCCGGTTCTGCTGACTGTGCAGCCGATACATTCGGCACAACCACCTGTACCTTTTCCGGTACACCGCTCACAAACTGCTGAGCTTCTGCTTCTGTACCAAACTTCTTATATTTACTGCCAGGGTACCCATCTACCTGAGCTTTACATTCATCCCATGTCCGATAGACACCAGGCTGACGACCTACAGAAACGCCATAAAAACTTTGTTTAGCCACGATATCCACCTCCATTAAAAGCCTGCGTCACACCGCTTGTAGAACTGGCAGAACTATCTGCCATACCATCCGGCTGATGCACACGAGTCAATCCATCTGATTCTCTGGATGTACTCACAGCCGACGTACCTGTCTGCTGTTCCAACGTACGCTTCAGATTTTGAAATAAAGCCGTCTGTGCTTTCGTATCATCAGGAAGCAAATCACCCAGAATCTCCCGAACCAACTTACCGACCCGAATATTCTCGGCCTCTAACAGACGTTTCTCTTCCGTCTTCAGTTTTTTCAACTTCGCCGTCTGAGCCTGGATGTCCTTCTGAACTTTGTCCAGCTCTTTATTTCTTGCCATAATTACAAACCTCCTTGCTCATACTTTCTTTTATTATAGCAGAAAAGCCCTCATTTATCAAGCAAAAATCTCAAATTTCACAAAGAAGGTCATGGCATTTACACCATGACCCTCTTTGTAGTAGTAAAGAAGCTGCTTGATTTGCAAGTACATTATCTGTACCGGTTTATTATATCAGCAAAATCCTCATTTAGCAAGCATTTTATTTCATTTCTACTTGTTTCGCCAACATGCTGCGCATTGCTTCTGCAAGGTCTTCCCTGTCAATCCGCATACGCGCCTCATCCACCATTGTTCCGGCTGAATAGCGAACAATATGCGCCTGTTTCAATTCCTGCCAGAAAGACCGCACATAACGACCATTGCCGAAATACGGATTCTCACGCTGTTCCTGAAGGAATCGCTGCAACGGAACCCACACGTCCCGCTCAACCGTAAAGCCATCTTTACGAGCCAGACGATTCATCATCTGAGCCAGCTCATGCGGCGAGTAAGACTCAAAATGAAATGTCATACTGATACGAGACTGCATTCCTGAGTTGGCAGCCAAAAAGGCCTTCATCTCACGGTCATAACCAGCCACAATCACAACGAACTCTTTACGATGTTTTTCCATGGCATCAATCAAAACACCAATGGCTTCCTGACCAAACTTATCGCCCTGGTCATCCTGCTGCAGCAAATAGGCTTCATCCAAAAACAGAACCATTCCCCGACAATACTTCACAATGGCTTCCGTTCTCTTACCTGTATGTCCCAAGTACATACCACGAAGAAAATCGCCATTGATATCCAGATATTCATTGCGTCGAATGATACCCATCTTATACAGGTAACCAGTCATGATACCAGCCACTGTAGATTTACCTGTACCTGGAGCACCCATGAAACACATATGGTACCCTTCGTTTTTACCCATATTGCCATTATAAAATGAAAACTGAGCTTTCATTTTCTGAATCTCATTCTTCAACGTAGGCAAACCCGCCATTTCCGCCAAATCCTTATCAGGGTCCGATGAACCATTTTTCGTACGCGATTTCAGCTCTGCGAAACTGATAACCTCACCATCCACATTCTGTCTGGCAATATAATTTCGCATATCTTCATTCAGCTGATGTTCCCGCACGGACACATAACTGGCAACATCTTCTTTGGTCAACAGAAATCGTTTATTCTGGACAATCAGACCATTCATATAATGGTCAGCATGGATATCCAAAATCATATCCAATGCATTACGCACTGTTCTGGCATTACCAAACGAAGGACCTGAACGTTCATCCTCAAAACTCTTCCGAAGCAATGCCACAGCCTCCGGGTCCAGCTTATACACACCATTCTTCGAATAATGTTCCATATCATATTTGAAAATAGCCATCAACTCATCCAATGAGAAATCTTCAAAATAGATTTTGTATTTGATACGAGAATCAAATCCTTCGTTGCTGGCAAGCAACCGATTCATTGCATCTTCATAACCCGCAAAAATGACAACAATCTCTGATGCATGGTCTTCAATACCTTTCAGCAACGCACCCAAGGCTTCAGCACCTACAGCTCCTGCTTTATTACCATCCAGAAGCAAATATGCCTCATCAATAAACAGAACACCGCCAGCCGCATAATCCAAAATCGCCTGTGTCCGCTTTGTGGTATCGCCTACATAAGCTGACTTCAAATAATTGCCGTCAATTTCCACGCATTTGTTTTCCCGAATATACCCAAAATCATACAAAATTCGTGTCATGATTCGAGCAACCGTAGTTTTACCTGTACCAGGCGACCCAATAAAACACATATGATTGCCTGATACACGCTCTGCACGTCCACCGCCAGAACTGTAAAATTTCATCCGGTTCTTCATCTGACGAACCTGAGCTTTCACACTTTCCAGACCAATCAAACTCTGCAGTTTTTCATCCGGATTATCCACACCTTTGAATGTTCTCGATTGAATATCATTCGGCAATGACGGATTTGCCATAGCCGGATTCTGATGAGGTGCTCGATACAATTCACGAGATGCATCGTCCATAGCATCCCCCTTCAAGCTGTCTCTTATACACATCTGACGCTGCCGACGACTTAATAGG
>ENA-OZXP01000005-OZXP01000005.1-human-gut-metagenome-genome-assembly--contig:-NODE-5-length-146943-cov-9.449996_pt1 | contig 146943 bp, 160 predicted proteins | sample MGYA00243546_ERZ654105 | MGnify/ENA primary metagenome ERZ654105 (study PRJEB26926, sample SAMN06165055) | human gut metagenome | biome: ENVO:00009003; feature: ENVO:2100002; material: ENVO:00002003... | reverse complement strand
CTCCAGAAATAGATGCACATATAGGACACTCATGTTTTGCAGAAATATGTTGAGAATAATTTTGATAAAAATCACCATGTTCACGGCAAACAATACAAACTTTATTTCCATCAATTACATGATGAAAATCCACTTTTGAATAATCATAACGTTTTCCGTGAATTGTCATAGCATTTCGAATAAATTTAATTCGATTATTTTCCAAACGTAATTCTCTACTACACACACCACACCCCTGACCTTGCAAATGCTTATTAGGGGTTATCAAAAATTCACCATGCTGAGGACAAATGACGACAACTTTCTGTGAACTCTTTTCATATACAACTTTCGAATAGTCATATTTTCCATGATGTATTTGCTGCGCTTTTTGAATAAAATCATCTTGAGTTTTAACACGAACCATAGATTACACTCCTATTATCTTGTGTTAAACTCATTATAACATGCAAACTGACATTTGTCAATTTCTGGTATCAAATGCGGAGGCGTAACAAGGAAAATCATCTTCGGCTTCTCTGAATACCGAACCGAAGTCTGAATAATCGCATTCGTATCCACCCACGCTCTATGCTTACTGGTCAAAACATCTTCGATTTTTTCCTGCTTAAACGTCGTCTTACCACGCCGATACACAATTTTGCCTTCTCGTGTTTTACGAGGCTGCAACTCAATCAGGACACCATTCTTGACGATTTTATCGCCCAAAATCGGGTCCGTCACGTAGTAACGAGCATCCAACGACGTCTGATACGACTTCCTAAACTGGAAGCGGTACGTATGGATATACTGGCCGGTCTGCGGATTGACGATACGACACTGAACATAAGCATAATCACGGTCATACTTGCCCTTGAAATAATACTTTGCCCAGCCTTCACGGGAAATCATATCTTCATGGTAGAAGTCTTTTCCCATATCCATCGTAAAGTCTTTGTCCTTATAAGACGACCACCGGCACTGCATACCAATCAAATGGTATTTCTTCAGATATTCGCTATGGAAACGAATACCGAAACAACGAGGGAACGACAATCCAGGCAAATCAGCATTCTGACTTGGTGTTCCGGATGTCAACGTCGAAATCGTCGGGTCCGTAAAGAAGGACATTGCCGTAATTGCAATTCCGTATACTGAAGCCAGCATCTTCTCAGCTGCACCCATTGACTTCAACGCATTATCAGCATTCATAACCAGACGTCTCATCGAGTTCGTTGGCAACATTGCTGTAGCGTTAAAGAACAAGGTCAACTCATCCGCTTCCGGATTGTCTTCCCAGATTTTCGACTCCAGTTTTACTTCTTCACACAAAGCTGTGTATTCATCATCCGGCAAGTTATCAAACTTCCGATTCTTCGCATCCTTCTGAAACTGAACCGCAGGATTCGGGCGTTTCTTTGAAGTCAGCTGTACGAACAACTGATATGTATTGTAAAGCGTTACTTTACCCCACATTTCATCCAGCTTTGTTTCCAGGATTTTTTCATCCATATTTGTCCGAAGTGCTCTTGCCCGAAGCTCTCGCTCTTCTTCCAGGTAATAGTCAATCATACCATATGCTGAACGCTTAAATGCGTTGTTTGCTGCGTTCGGCCAAACCGGGTCTTCACCGCCATCCAGCGGAAAGAATACATCGGCAATATTTTCAACATACAGAGCAGCCTTTGTAAAGTCACCTTCACGAGCAGCATCTGCTGCCAAACACAACGGATTATAAATATCCGTTTTCATGGCATTGATAAGATTGAACTGAATAATCTGGAAACCACGTACAGTGCCTCGCACATAGTATTTTACCAGCAACTCACCCTTCGGGTCATTGATAACCATGTTGTTCGGCCGACGTTCACGCGTCCACATGTCCAACACAGGCTCAATATATGTCTGACCTTTACCGGCACGGGTAATAGCCAAAACCATCGTATTGACAGGCGCTGTATCAACAATATACGCACCGCCAGGGCGCTGCGGTTCATAATACGGCAACTGCCAATCGGCGTTAATCAAATCAGCCACTGTATCATACGGTTTCTCCTTATTTTGCAGCTTATCTCGATTCTTATTACCCGGATTATACTTAATCTTCCGAGTATCGTAAAAAATTCGGAACATTTTTCGACGAGGGTCTTTCGGCAAACCGGAAGCCTCAAACAGAGCATCCATGAAACCTTCATCAATCAAAGGTTTCTCCTCAGTCTCACTGTTTCCATCCTCATCTCGAATAATCTCGCCTTTATACACCAGAACTTCGCCATCTTCGTCCAGAATATCTTTCTCAGCCAGCTTCGCCACCGTAACGGTTTTCAAACCCTTATTTGACAATGCCATATGAGAAATCATCGACGAAAACTGAACATCTGATGTAGCACCTACATCCGGAAAATAATCAAATTTCTCCTGAATTTCTTCCGGATACGCAATATGCTGGTCATTCGGATATTGGTTAATATCCTCTGTCGTATTCAACGCATCCTGCGCTTCCTTGTTCTTCATCAAAAGAACATCCATGACCAAAAAGAACAGAAATCCGAGCGAAATGGTTCCTACGAATTTACCAAACGTGAATTGCATCACGTAATTGCCAAACCCCAAACTGGCAGGGTCCACCAAACTGGTACCTAAGAAACCACCATCTGTTACAAATGTCAGCATCGAAATGAAAATCCAGATAATAAACATCACAAGAATTGTCAATGCTGCCGCAAACAAATGACGAGATGTCGGAGATTGCTTTTCACCAAAATGTGTACGACCAGGCTGTTGACCATTATACACATCACGATTTTGCATCGTTTCGTCAGCCGACAGTTTTTTGAAGCGTTCGTAATCCGTCAGATTCCGGTCTTCTTTGTGTAACCATCCCATATTCTTGGTCTCCTTTCTAAAAGATAAGTTCCACATTCGGTTCTACATCACCGAACACGCCAGCAAAAACTTGCTGGGCGGGGCATGTAAAAACATGCCCCTATCTATATAAAAAAGGGAGGATGTCTCGCACCCTCCCTTTGCTAACGGTATCAGCCGAGACACTTATTCAGCCGAATCAGCAGGCTGATATTCCTCAATCGCATAATTCCGACCATCCTTGACATCATGGTCAAGACGGATATATGTTCCAAGAATAAAACCGATACCGATTGCACAAATCGCAATTGCAGCAATCAATGTAACAGCCAGTTTATTCGAACGTTTCTGCTGGTCAGCAGCCTCTTTCTGACGGTCATGCAAAGCTGCAATCTCACTGTTCTTTTCTTCCAGCTGATGAGCATATTCCTCACGAGCCTTCGCATAAATCTTTTCATTCTGAGCACGCAGCTCTTCCAGCTGTTTCTGAAGCTCAGCATTACGCTCTTTCTCGTGGTTCAGACGTTCTGTAGCCCGGCTTTCCACATCAGCCAGATGCTGTTTGTTATCCGAACGAATATTGTCAATCTGCGTTTCCAGTTTCGTACGTTCAGCTGCAAAATCAGCACGCATCTGTTCCACTTTCGAAGCATGTTCAGACATCAGCTCACGCACTTTATCATGCTGTCTCAGCTCTTCTGTCAGAGCATTGGTACGAGCAATGTCATTGCTTCTGTTATCCTCAATGAATGCACGCATGTTTTCTTCCAGCTCACGATAACGAGCATTTTCATCAGCCAGCATGCTTGCATATCTATCCGAAATTTCTTCCAGAACCTCTGTAATACACAGGTCAAGAAGTTTCGTAGCCTCAGCACGACGACGCTCATTGATTTCCATCTTAGCCTCTTCATAATCGGCTTCGATAGAAGCTCTTACCTGGTCAGGCAAAGAACGAATGTCAGCTTCATGCTGAGCACCGTAATGCTCACGATAAGAAGCCTGTGCTCTACGAGCAGCATCCTGACCAACTTCCTGCAGTTTTCTCGTCCATGCGGCATCCATATCGTTCTTTCTGTGATTGATTTCAGTCTCAATCTCATTCAAACGAGCCGCTCTTGCTTCATTCAGCTTCGCACGAACATGACCAAACGGATTACTCGGGTCATGCACATCCAGGTCACGGGCAATACGTTCCACCTGTCTGGATACCAGATTAAAATAGAATTTCTTCAGGTTGAACAGATTTGTCTCATGCATATGCTGCAGTTCCATATTCGCCTGCCGAGACATTTCATTCAACTGGTCAGACAGCCAACCGCTCGGACGGTCTGTCAGGAACTGAGGAGCCATATTGTTGACCAAGAAAGAACTGTCAAACGGGTCAACGCTGATTTCCAATCCCAAATCATCAGAGAAGAATTTACGCATACGCGTATCTGTGACCCACTCGGCAGGAACTTCCTGCTCAGGCTCTTCTTCCATCAAAGGCTCTTCCGGAGCATCAGAACCGGTATCAAACATCGTACCCGATGTTTCCTGTTCCTGCTGATATGTAGGCATTTCAGGTTCTTCAACCTGTTCCTCAATATCGTCGATATTGTCATCATCCAAAGGAGATGTCGCACCTGCATCTTCATCCAAATACGGAATATCCTCTTCGGATTCAATGTCAGCTTCATGCTCAGAAGAACTGAAAATATCTCTTTCAGAATCCGGTGTAGACGGAGCCTCAGCAAAGAAATCATCCATACCAGATGTTTCTTCCTCTTCAATTTCCTGAGCATTTCCAATCAGGTCACTTACAGACCCTTCGGTATCCATCAGATTGCCGATTTCCATCAAAGTCACACGGCATTCCGGTTCCACAGGTGTCACTTTAATCAGATTTGTGGCACCACTGGCATCCACATACACCAGACGATACGTGATTTCCTCTCCAGAATCAGGATTCTTTCGAAGAATACCGTAATCCAGCATATTGAAAATCGTATTGGCATCAGGCAGCAACACAAGACGATTCTCATTCATGAGTTCAGGAGTCACTGCAGAAGCAAGATGACCAGAATTGATAGCCTCAATCAAGGCACCTTTGGCTTCCACCTTACGGCTCTTCTTATCCAGTCCGCCGATGTCATCCACATTCAGTTCGAGAGCCACATAACGAGGTTCTCCATTCACAATTGTCGTGAAGGTTTCGTTCTTAATAAGCTCTTCCTCCACGGTCGCTGCTACAGATTCGTGCAAAACCTGTGACATTCCATTAGCTTTTTTGCCTTTTACTTTCTTCCGAGATTCCTCGGCAGCCACGGTTTCTACAGCAGCTTTTGGATTTTTGCTTTTTTTCTTGAACATAGCGTTTATCCTTTCCTTTCTTATCACATAATTTGCCTGTGCAATGACCAGCTTGCAAAAACCGCGACTTGCACATCGCTATTGACTATTATAGCAGAATCACCCTTATTTATCAATGTATTTTCGCATTTTTTCCCACGTTTAATAATATTGAGATACAAAACGTACAGGAATTACTTCCACATGAGCCGAAGATTCCAAACGGAATTTGTTCTGATATTTTGCCTCACCAGACATTTTCACCTGAATCCGTTTCTCATTCGGATGCTCATTCAGATAACGAGCAATCACAGAAACGACATCTGATTCCATTTTGGAAATAGCAGCACGAGCACCACCGGCGTTCGTATCATCTGACAAACGGTCTTGCACCACAAAGTCAATAACTTCTTTTTGGATATCGACCTGTACACCGTGCTTCCGGCTTATCAAATCCTTCAGCTTTTCCAATTTGGATGTAATGATACGAACCTGCGTATTTTCAGACAACGGCTGAAACGGAACAATACAGTCGATACGACCAAGAAGTTCCGGAGGGAACTTATTATCGTCCGCTGTTTTCTGAATAGAACGCCGAATCAACTGTTCATACTTAAACAGTTCTTTACCATCACCTGTATCAGAAGCATGATATTTTGCAATATCCTTATAAACTTCTTCACCAGAGTTCGTCGTCATGATGATATATGCATTCGTAAACACAACCTCACGATTGTTTTCGTCCATCAAACGACCATCATCCAAAACCTGAAGAAGCAATCTGGTAACAGGTGCACATGCCTTCTCGATTTCGTCCAGCAGGATAACAGAAAACGGACGTGCCCAAACACGGTTCGTCAATTCACTTCGGAACAAATCCAATGACTCAGGGTTCGCATATTCCGTCATATCGAAACGAATCAGACGACGTTCATCCTGGAACAAAATCTTTGCCAACTGCTTACACATCTCGGTCTTACCAACACCGGTAGAACCGGAAAACAAAAGAGAAAGCATCGGTCTTGATTTGTTATTCAAATCAGCCACACATACCTGCAGACGCTGTTCCAGCACACTGGTTGCAAATTCCTGAGCAAACACATTTTCATCCAACCGACGCTTAATCGAACTTGCATCAACCTTCAAAGCAATGTTGATACCCTCAGATTCGTAAATCACATCATACAGAAGCTGTTTGTCCAAACGACGATTGTTGTACCGATACCAGCCAATCATGGCATCCAAAATCAAAATAGATTTTCGAGGCTGACTGTTTGCCGGAATATACTGATTCGTCAAATCATAAATCTGTTCCAGCAACCCATCCGTAATAAACGGACCAACCTGATAGCGTTCAGCCAGACTTCGCAAAATCTTGACAACAGTCTGTTTATCAGGCGCTTCAAGATTGATACGCTGCAGACGTTCTACCAACGGCTGGTTCGGCTGAATAAAATCACGAAACTCAATAAATGTCGTTGCTGCAATCACACGCACACCGCGTGTACCAGAATCAGCCAGCAAAGGCTTCAGCGCTTCCACAGCTGACTGAGACAGCTGGACAATCTGATGAAACTCATCCATAAAAAGAACAATTTCTGTTCCATCTTCTTCACCCAGACTTTGTACTTCAGCAAACAACTGTTTCAGCTTATCACCCAACTGGGTGTTATCTTTTACATCCGCAATCATGCGGGACAAATCCACTTCCAGGTATGTACGGCTGGCATCAGCCTTACTCAACCCCTGAACCAATGCCGATTTACCGGCACCGGCTTCACCGAGAAGAATGACGTTACACAACTCCGGCCGGCACATAGCCGCCAGCACTTGCTGCAACTCTTTATCACGTCCTTCCAACGGACGATTCATCTGTTTTACAGGAGCTGTATAATGACTCAAATTCGGATATTTGTCTGTACCATCTTTGTTTTTCACCGTGACCATATCACGATACAACGATTCACTCTCCGCAATTTGCTCTTCTACAGAATGGTCAGGATTATGACTTGCCTGTAAATATTGCTTCAATGCATTCATACTGTCATTTTCATCTCCTTCTATTTTATATCACTATACCTATTATAATGCAAAACTCCTCATTTATCAAGCCTTTTTTATTATTATACAAAAAAGAAACTGCGCCACCTGATGACGCAGCATCTTTTTCGTGCAACATTACTGTTCCATCTGAAGCGACCTGACGGTTGCTCGTATCGCTGTTTTCATGTCTTGCTCATAATTCAAGTCCAATCGAACAGTCTGTACACGATGGAACTGACCGGATGCCGGGCGTTTTGCCTCCAACTTATTCAGACCTCTCATACGGTCGGCATATTCTTTCATCACTTCAAGGTCACGAACTGGCAAATCTGAAACCGCATCTTCCTGACCGGTATTGACCAGATAATCACGTGCAGCCTCAAACGCCTGCCAGCGTTCATCGGCCATTTTACAAAACGCATCCACATTCACCTGGGAAACCTCAACGTCATAAGGAAAATCATATTCCATATGATGCAAATCCAAAGCCTTTACATCAGAGAACGGATATAACTCGGTTCTCTTAATACCATGACCATCATAATCCATGCCAAAGTCCTGCAGATGTCTGCGAAACGCACGCTCTTCCTCCTTGATATTATCCGACAATTTCTGAATACGTGTATCAATCACAGAAGGCAGAAACAACATTTTATCACCGCCATACTGCCCATACACACGCAACCCGTATTCCCGGGCAGCATCTTTGTCTGTCATTTTCCGAAAAGCAGCGTCATTACGCATTCGCTGCAAATCACGAAGAGATTCCTTCCGGCGTACCAACCGATAAAACTCTTCTTCAATACCCTCATCTGTCGGAAGAAACGTCAGAAAATGCTGATATTTAGACATCAGCATCTCGTTATATTCCTCTTCAACTCGGAAAAACTCACCCATAGGAGCAGAAGCTGCTTCCTTATCAGGTGTCCTCTCGTACACATCTACCAGTTCCCGATACTTTCTACACTCTTTTCTGTGATAATCCAATCGTGCAGAATAGGACCGTAAACGGAAACCAAACTCAACCATCGGGTCATTAACTGACTGAATCACCATAGACTCATAATCCTGAGACATGGCCTCCAACATAGGAGTACGAACCGTACGTTGACTTTGTGGCACCTGTTTCAAAACAGAATATACACCGTTCATGCAGTCATCGACAATTCGACGTTCACCTTCACGAACCAGCTTTTCATATTCTGTCTGAGACAATCCTTCGGATTCTTTTCGAAAAGCAGCATATCGTTCTACACTATCTACAGCCTCACGATATCCGGAACCAGGCTCCCGCAACAGTTCTGCAACAAACTCTCGAACCATTGCATTCGGCTTACGCATTTCCGCCCGATTTGAACCAGCTCTCCACCAGTTTTTATTATCTGGCAAACACGCCAACAAAAACTGAGAAAATCCATTCTGAGCCATCGCTTTATGGGTGTACTTCTTGATATAGCAGAGCGCATTCCGCCTATCATAGACCACAGAGCTGCTCATAGCTTTCACAGCTTGTTTTTCGTCAAGCCACATATCAATTCCCCGACGAAGAGCCGCTTTTGATTTCTCCGAAATCTTACCTTTTTGTGTACCGTCTTTGGCAAGATTACCACGACCTTTGTCCACCAAAGCCAAATGACAATGAACATGTTTTGTATCAACCTGAATCACGCCAACATACTGCAAGTCGTCATAATCTCGACCCATTCGAGCAATTCCATTCATAATTGCCAGTCGCAACTTTAATTGGTCAATATTTCCACGATAATCGCCGCGTTTTTTACACACGAAATCTTCAGAAATAATACCATGCTGACGAAGATACTCTTCGTCAAATGACAATACCGTCTTCAGAACAGTCTTACCGTTATCAAAGGCTTTCTGGATGTCCCGGCTGGCATGTCTCAACGCATTGTCGGATAATGCAACATCACCATAACCAAAAGCAACACCACCGTATCGCTGATGATTACGCATATCCCGCTTCAAATTCGAAACAGAAGTTGCACGGTCTGTTACATCACGACGAATCATATACCTGGCAGCCATCGTATCCTCATCCGTTAAACGGACAGGAGCCAGCTTTTCCGTAGCCAATTGACGAGCCATGTATCTCAAAACATATTCGCCAGGACTTCCACCACGGGAACCACCTTTGCTTCCTGTTTTGATAGTATACTCATTCACCACAACAACAGATTGTTTCAAGCCCACCGGTCACACCTCCTTACTTCAGATTGTCCCAATCGGCATTCTGGATAATATCCAGAAAAATCGCATCTACACCGATTTCCGACATCACATTTTCATCCAGCATCCGGTCAATGACCTCCTGTGAAGGCGGGTCGATGTGGAGGTCGCGCAGCATGGACAAACGATATTTCACGTATTGCTTACGTGACCGCTCTTTGTTATTTGGTCCCATGTTGTTCGTCTCCTTTCTTATATCAAAACAGGCAGAACGGACATGCCGTTCTGCCCGCAGATATCATTACTCGCACAGTTCCGGACCTGAATGCTGCTGTGCAGCTTTCTCAGCAATCGCTTCGAGTTCAGCATCAGTTCCCCTCTGCTTCTTCTCTTCCTGCGTAGCCGGTTCTTCGCTGTGCATTTCCTGCTGCTGTTGTACAGCAGACTGACGGGCATTCTCCCGCAGTTTTGCTTCGTCAACTTTCGTCTGCAAACGAGCATCCGAAACGTCGGCACCCTTTGCATCCTCCAGTTTATTCTGGTCATCTTCATCTTCTGACAAACCAGCCAAATCCTGTTCCTCATTCTTGTGGTCATTATCATGTCTCAGCATTGCATCTGAAGCATTTTTCACCACAACCTCGATATGTTTGTAAGACTCAGGGTCTTCCGGATGATTTGCCTTCTGTTCAGCATCCGTCTGTGCCGATACTGTTGTTTCCGCCACAGGCTCAATCTTTTCTTCCTGAACCTGCTGTTCCATAACTTCCTCGAAAGTCTTATCCGTTGCAACAGGTGCCACAGGCTCTTCTTTCACATCCATCTGTTCCACAACCGGTGCCTTATCCACAGTTTCCACAGACTTATCCACAGTCGGTTTCTCTGTCGGCACATTCTTAGCTGCAGCAGGCTGCTTCATAAAGGACGCCAACTGTTCCAACGTTGTCGTTCTCTGAGTCTGCTGTTCACGCTGAGCAACAGGTTCCATTGTCTTCGACTGAGATTTCTGCTCCTGAGCTTGCGTTTGCGCCTGTCTCTGAGCCTGTCTCTGAGCTTCTGCCTGAGCCTGAACTTCTTTCACACGTTCAAACTTCAAAGTGGACACACGACTTGCCACACGTTCCTCGATATTTCTCTGAGCCTGAGCCAGTTCAATATCTTCAGCAGTCATCTCATAATCTGCTGTCGGTGTCTGGTCCTTCACCTGCTGAGCCTGTTCTCTCTGACGCCGCAACTCGGCCTCTTCCTCTGCAGACATATACAGCGTATTATCCACAGTAGGACCAACATCCAGCATCGGCGGCTCCACAACATATTCCATCAACGTAGGTGCCGTATAGCCCGAAGATTCCGCTGTAAGCACATACGCCGGATAATCCATATCCACATCAATGCCGTAATAATCCAACAGCGCGTCCTTCTTCCGGTCAATACCCGTACCAGCCAGCGTTACATAGAAAATCGGCAAATTATTTCTGTCAATTTCATCAGCGCCCACCGTATTGCCATATGAGGCTTTCTCATATGCTGCCGGATGCGGAGGCGGCACAATTGTCAGGTCAACAAGAGCAGGAAAAGAATATGTATTCGCCGTCAAAATTTCCGGCAACTCAAACCTGTCTGTATAAAACTTACCTGTTTCAATCAGATGCGCCAACTCTTTCGGCGACGGATAATACAAAATATCCCTCTGCAAACCCCGCTGTACATCTTCCCCAGCAAAATTCAAAGATGAGACATTGTATGGAAAATTGCCATGAATCTCTTCAATCTGCCCAGTCAGATGAAAAACAGGCAGATAATGATGTTTCTCGCTCTCATGAGACATCCATGCGGCCGTCGCACGAAACGTCATTTCACAAGGCACTTTCTGCAAAGTGATAACATCATTTCGGCTCATATACGCCTGTTCGCGTTTCGCACGATAGTTATCATTCAATGCAGCCCGTAATTTCATGCTCATAATGATTGAATGCTCCTTTCTGATTTATCATGTCAAGAGCTCCGTCACGGTCCAGTGACGGAGCCGTCAACACGCTACTACTTATTATATATCAAATTCCCTCATTTTTCAATGCTTATTATTTCTTTTTAGTCATTCTCCACGGACTTTTTCATCACACGGCAAACGAACTTCCACATCCGACCCATAATCTTACGAATCAGAATCGTATGTGCCCATGCAATCATCAGCACCAAAAACAAAGAAGGAAAGAACCACAGCGTCCCGCCGATTACCCAGTCAGCTCCCGTACCAACGCCCTGCATCTGAGCAATCTGCACAACCAAAAGCGGAATCCCATATGTACACACAGCCATAACTTCACTGGCCAGCAAAAGCATCACTACGCCAAAAGCAACCAGTGCCAAAACTTTCGCTACAATCAAAGCAGACTGTGATTTCTTTGTGGTGTTCATTGTTTTCAGATTTTTCATTGTTTCATTCTCCTCCTTATTCTTCCGGCATCAAAGCATATCCCTGAGCAAAACTTACCGTTTTGTCTTCATTGACAGCACACACAATGCCAAATCTATACGTCTTATCCTGGCTCTTTGCTGTTACATCGCAAAGATACGTATATTCGCCATTATCAATACGAATGATATACGGCGTAAATTTTTCCATGGACAACTGATAATTGCCATCTGCCAACTTCAAATGCTGATATCTATCCGGAGTTTCAGCCTCATCAGTTGTCTCCTGATAAAAGATTCGCAGAAATTCCTCACTGGGATTAAAACCATAATCGCTTATCAATTTCAGACGAATCTCATTGTATTCCTCATACGAATCAAAGGTCAAAATTTCCTTCAAAAAGGCATCCATAGCCTCTCTATCAGATTCAAAACGACTGGTATTCAAACCAGAAGGCAACACCGTTGCTTCATTTTTTTCCTTCGATTTTTGTTCCAGCACCTTCAGATTGCTCTGCAATTGACTGGTCTGTGCCTGAATATCCCTCAGACGACGAGCCTGCCCGCCATTAAAAGACACACATACAATCAACACGACCAAGGTCAGAAACCCAAGGATACATACCTTCTTATATGTTTTCACAAAATCCAAAATTTCTTCCATGAAATCCACACCCCCTTAATCCAAACTCAAACCGCCATCAATCGGGTCCAAACCCTCACCTGATGTATCCGGTTTTTGTGTCTCTTTCTGAGTCTCATCATCTGAATCCGTCATCTCATTTCCGCTCGAATCTTCATTCGAAGATGTATCGGACTCTTCCTCTGAAACAGCATCTGTATCATCAGACTCCGGAACATCACTGTTGTTAATCAGCTCATTCTCCAAAGGTTCATGCAGCTGCGGTCCGACAACAGGTTCCTTCTGCAACACAGCAAGCAACGAACTTTGCAAAGCAGAATCAGTAAAATTGAACATATCCCGAATGTCATAATGCACCGTCACAGCATCAGAAAACTGTTCTGTATCCACATGAAACAACGCAGTTGTACATGCCAAAACATCACCGCCAACCATACCGTCATAACATACCCAAATGACAGGAAACGTTGTTTCATCCGAATTGATATTATATTTGGTTCCAAAATCCCAATAAGGTTGGGAAACACCGATACTGCCAGAAAACCAAGCGTCTTCATAGCTATCATCCTTAAAATAGGATGCCAAAGACTCTACAACCTTCTTGGTATCAGCATTGGCAATAGCCTCTTCTCCAGGTTCCAAATTTGTAGACAATTGTTTGGTCAACAATCGGCTATACTCACTTTCCAAATCAGCAACCTTACGGCCCATAGACAAAGCAGAAACAGTTTTTGCATCCTGTTCTTCCTCTTTAGCCAAATTTGCATTGAAGGTATCCAAAGCCTCCTGAGCCTGAGCTAATTCTTTCTGCGCTCCACCCATTTGAAACAGCTTCACACCAAAACTCAATGCCGTTATCAAAACAATGACCAACATGATTGCGACTGGAATTTTCCAAACAAATTCCGGATTCTTCAAGTTCTCTTTCCACTCGCGCACATCAAAATCCAACATATTACAACATGACCACCTTTCCATTGATTTTCGAGGCATTTTTCCTCATTTATGAGCCTATTATATCACATAACAATTTTCGGAGTCAAGCCCTTATCGCAAAAACAGGAGCCTTTTCCTAAAAAGACTCCTGTTTTTCTCACGCTTAATAGTTAATCAATGCGTTCTCAGCAAAGTTCTCTGAATATGTTGATGATACCACAGACGCATCACGCTCAATATATACCAGCGTTTTCAAATCCTGTGTCTGGAATTTCACACGAATCTTGAAGTATTCAGACCAGGTTTCCGTCAACTGCTGTACACCTTCCGACAGATTCAACAACTGTGTATCTTCTGAATTGACATCTTTTACAAAAGGACTGCCATCACTATAATAAAACTTCAATTTGCTGGTGTCAAAATCACGTTCACCATCAGACCCTGCTTTATTATAAGCATCCTGCTGCTGTTTCAGATATTCATTGACAGAAGCTGTACCACGCAGTTCATCAAGATAACCGCCCTTCACATCTTTCTGCCATTTGAAATCATATCCACCACTGAATACATAATCTGTCTTCAGGTCCAAATAATAAGAACCGTCATCATATGTATTACCGTCAGAATCAATCCATTTATTATCAATGTCACTCCACGTCAGTTCCTTATCACCATCATAGGTGTAAGCCACAATTTCATCCGTCTTCATGGCTTCCGGACGTTCCATCGGAGCCAATACAGCACCGTAAACACCCTTCTCGGCATCCGTCAAGTTCTGCTCATATTTATCCATCTGACGCTGCAATTCGAACATACGCTGCAAGTCAGACTGAAGAGTTTTACGAATTTCCGCTTTCTGATGCTGAACAATTGCTTCCTCATACATCTTCTCGATATCAATCGCTTCATCATCCAGGAACTCAGCATGGGTTGCCCCATTACCACCCGGATTAAAGAAAATCTGCATCTGGTCATATGTCTTAAATGATGAGTCTCCACCAGCAGGAACCTCTGCCACATTCGCCTCACCATCGACTTCTTTCGAAGAATAATCCTTGATATTACGTACAACCAAATTCAAAATCTGAGACTCAAACGGTGTGCTATTGACCAAATAAGCACCCATATAGCCAGAAACACCAAATACGTAAATACCACCTGACGGCTGAGACTTCAAATTCATCGGCTGCTGAGATTCTGTAGAACCTGTCAAAAACATGATATAATCAGCAGCATCAGAAGACATATTTTTCATGCTTTCCATCTTCCAGAAGACAAAAGCCTTCGTCCGGTCTTCGCTCACCATGACATCCACGATATTACCATTCACATGAGAACGAGAAGTTACCACCTTCGTGGTATAAATCGCTTGTGTAGAAAGCCGCTGAGCATCATATTGATTCTTTTGAATCACAATACACCCCACCAGGAATGACATCAAAAGAAACAATGACAGAAAACACACAGCAAAGCGTTCAATTAACTTGTGCCGTCCAAACATAAATTACATCCTCCTTTTTGTAAATTGCTCATATATCAGTTATTATAACACAAAAATGAGCAAGAAAAAAGACCTGATTGAAAAAAATTCATCAGGCCTCTTTTCTATTCAGGCTTTCAGCTCGGGATTACAGACCCAGCCACATACGGGCCATCGGAATAATCATGGAAGCACCGCCGCCACCGATAGAACCGTTACCCATGTCTTCAATAGTCTGTTTGGAACCATTTGCAATGTTAGTCAGCAACGACCAACCGCCGCCAGCCGAAATACCACCGGCCATAAAAGCACCGCCGATGAGCAGCAGCATGATTGTAGTAACCCAGCTTGTCTGACCACGACCATGAGACAGCAAGCCCTTCATGATGAAGTACACGGATGCAATCACCATCGCTACACCGATGATGAAAACGATAATGCCGCCCCATTTTTCCAGTGCCTTACCAAAGTTCGTCAAGAACGATGTCAGGTCCCAGGCCATCAGAATCATTTTCATGGCAAATCTCCTCCTTCTTTGTAGAATAAGTGTGTCAAACATATCGCACGGTATCCATCCTAAGCGCACGCTATTTCAACACAGTCTGCCAAACCCCATGGATAGGTGGATACCGACTTTACGCTGTCCCTATCGGTGAATGACAGAAAGAGAAGGAACGGTCATCAACCGAGCCTTCGTTGTGCGAATCACAGCTCCCCTGTAACTCTATTCCTATTATACGCAAAGACCTGGAAAAATGCAAGCCCCTAAAACGCAATTTTTTCTGATTTATCACACATTCCACACAACTACATTTCCAAAGATTTCCGTCTTTCAAACGGACAAGATATCGTGTGTGAATAAGGAATCAAATAACGACCCAAAACACGCTTCCACCCATCAATATCAACAATCATCAGATATACCGGCGAATGATTTGGGATATCAAATACAGGCACTAAACCGATTGCCAACTCTGTAGGTCCAAGCAATAAATAACGTTCATCATCCACTCTAACTTCAAACGTAGAATCATCTGTATCGCTTATATGAACTGCAAAACACTCACCTATCATTCGTTTGTACTTGCCACTTTCCAATCGAGATGCATATACACCATCCCTATGAGAAATCGCACAAAATGATATGTGCAAAACGCCGCCTAACACCCATAACACACAACCACCAATCAAATACTCTACAGAAAACGAATACATCAAGTAAAATGTGCTGACAAAAGCCATCATCAAACAAGCCAATGTCACATAAGACAAACGCCTGAAATGTCGTTGTGACCATCGAAGATGTTCTATCAACATTTTTTCAAAGTCCAGAGACAGCATATTGCACACCCCCTCATACATCAGATGCTTTCAGTATATCACAAACTACGAGGAATGGTAGATATGCAACATCAATTTTTTGATAAATGAACAAAAAAAGGACTGTCCTTACAGACAGCCCTTTCGTCATTATTCATTATTTCTACGACGATACTGCTCAGACTCCACAGGAGCAACAGGACGTGTATACGCACCTCTATGAGAAGCAGCACCACCAGTCGGCGCAGCGGCCGGTCTGGAACCAGGTCTTGCACCAGCCCGAGGAGCCGGAGAATCAAAGCCACTCGGCACACCAGCTCCAACAACAGGTCTTGTTCCTCTTGAAGGAACACTACCACCAGCTGAACCAAGACCGGAACGACCAGCTCCTTGCATAGACATGCCGCCAACTTCACGTTGTACACGAGATGTACCATCAGCGCCAGCCATACCTGCAGAACCAATGCCATGAGAACCATCAGCTCCCACACCACGCATGCCATCTCGTCCTGCCATGCCAGTACCGTCCGCTCCAGCTACACCTGCACCGGACATACCATCTGCTCCAGCAGCACCCGTTCTACCAGCACCAACAGCATTGACACCTCGCAAGCCATTACCACCTGCCGCTCCGGCAGCTCCGGCAGCTCCAGCTCCACCAACGCCATCAACACCATCCATACCCTTCACGGACATTTCACTGTGTCGATACATGCCAGCGAAACGAGAATCACCAGACATACCGGACTTACCAGCCGCTCCGGTTGCACCAACACCCGCAGCACCGGCAGCACCAGCAGCACCGACACCACGAATACCATCAGAACCAGCCACAGCAACGCCATTGACATCCGTCCTGTTCATCTGACCATTCTGAGAAACAGACGACTTACTATTCATATCGGCTGTTGCCCGAACTCCACGAATATCAGACGACATATTCTGCTGATTGGCAGACGCATACATGTTACCGTTACGAGCAGCCGCTCCGGCAGCACCTGCTGCACCATCAGCACCACCCGTAAACTGAGAAGAATAACGAGCAGATGCTTCCTGACTCGCATGTACATCACGACAACTATCGCCGCCCATAACCTGCGAATCGTTTTCACTGATTGCCTGTGCCTGACGAAGAGAATCACCTGCAACAGACGATTCAGATGCATCACTAAATGCAGCCATTTCCTGAGAAGAAGCATTGTTCGATGTTCCACCCAAAGCTGTTACATCTTTACGAGCATGAGATGCAGCACCATACATAGCTGTCTCATTCTTACCAGAAGCCTCAGCCAAAGAATCAAAGGACATCATGTTCTTACCAGCCTCACGAAGCTGAGCATCACGCTGTGCGGCACTTTGCAATGAACCTTCAGCCACAGCTGAGGCACCGCCCATAATGCCAGTTGCATATCTGTTCGAATCTGCACGAACAGCCGATTCATTCTGCGAATTGGTTTCAGCATTTTTATCTGCATTCACAACAGAATTTTCAGCTGACTGCTGTCCATTCATCATCGTATTAGCTGTGCTGGAATGACCCTGAGAAGAAGCTGAACGAGATGCATTCACAACTGTTCCGCCGCCACCATGAGCTCCAGTACCTGCACCACCTGCAGCTCCGCTACCAGAACCAGCGGCAACATCAGCAGAAACTCCATTCACACCACCTGCAGAACCTCCGGAAACACCAGAAACAGTACCATCCACACTGCCACTCATGCTGCCATCCCCACCGCCGGCATCACCGCCAGGGCCAGCCGGACCACCAGCCATACCCTGACCACCAACCAAGCCGGAAATCTGATTTCCTGCCATGGCCACAGTACCAGCTGTAGCAGCTGTACTTTGTACGGTTCTCAATACAGAACCACCACCTGTGGTTGTATTGATTTTTGACTGAGCAGAATCAGGTGTCAACACGAACTTATTGATGATGTTATTCATCGCTTCATCCATCGTATTTACAACGCCTTTGCGCAAACGAAGTGCAACGACACAAAATGCAAACAAAGCAATCGTAACAATTGCAAGCACACCAATCTGCCCGATATTCATTGTAATCATGAAACCATGCCTCCTTTTTGCATAAGACCATGGTCATCACGGAGATAACCAAAAACCTCCGTGATGGTCAAACCAACGGTCTGCGGACGGGTCATCCGCTCATGTCTTACCCAAACGGTTTCGAAAACATCTTCGAATCCAGGAAGTGTCACACCTCGCATCATCCATGTTAATCCGCAATCATATGCATACACACATGCTCTGCGATACTTCCATATCAAACCACCAACCAGCAATACCAAAGCCAATTCGCTCAACAAAACAGCCATAACCGTTGCACTGGCTCCTGTAACACCAATCGCTGACAAAATAGATACCGTTACGCTTTCACTCTCACCAGGAATACTAATTGAACCCCTGGCAAGACCTTCTACTACCGTAGACAGCACAACCAAAATATCAGCCATAAACGTATACAGGAAAGCTCCCAGAATAATCTGAGCAATCATCATCAAAGTATACATGATGACCTGAGCAATAGACTTTGCCAAACCAAGCAGTGACATCGGAATCGACGCCAACAGCTGGAAGCTGGTCTTCAAATTTTTCAGTGTCATACTGAATGCAAAATAGCAACCCAGCAATGCAACCACACCGGCACACACCCAGAAATTCACCATAAACATAATACCAAGAACACCGCTGCCCACAGATGTCACAGACATATGAGCCTGTTTCACATGCTCAGAAACAGAGTTCGAATTGGAATATGTAATAATCGAAGAATCCTGGAAAGATGTCGACAAATAATTGTACATTGACAATGTAGACAACTTACCGTTATACCGCAAAGCCGCATCTTCCTGAGCATTCCCACTGGTATTCAACGTACCATCGGCAAACATATTAAAGCCTTTCGATACCCAACCCAACTCAGTAGAAGGAGTTTCATCCCAAATCCGATTGTTATCCTCAGTGGTACGATTCATCCAGTCATCTACAGAATCTGTAGAGTTCAACATCGAACGAACAGTATCTGTTTTCGAACCATCATCATCGGAAGAACCCATATCACTTTCAGGCCAAGTACCAACAATGCCCGTTGCCCAGGCTGCCGGAGTATATTTCTCACTCATCATATACCGGGTCAACATGCCAAACAATTCAGCTTTGACATTTTCGGAAGCATCCGTTTTCGACCATGAGACATCATTGCCTTGAGATGTATTATTCCACATACCACCTGTAGAATAATAAGAACTCAATCGACCCGGCATCGTCCAACCGGTTGTTGCCAACACTTCGTTATTCGCCTTATTCAGATTCAATGCTGATTCACGCAATGACAACAACATATTTTCAGAAGCCGTACCACCCGCATTGACAGCACCATCTGTACCTTTCGGGGACGACTCAATGACAACACCTGTCGGAATCGCCAGTCTGTTTTCAGCCCAGCTTTCAAAATCCACAAACGAAGCAGCAGCCAGACGAGCTGTAGCTGACCCCTCTTGAGTCACATCATACAGATAATCCAAAGCACCCGTATACAAACTTGCCATCAAAGGAACACCAACAAAGATAAATACAATTTTTTTCATCGTATTCATCACCTGTGTACCAGCCGGTTTCCTAAGCAAAAAGATGCTGGCAATCATCAAAGCAAGCAGAAGCGGTACAATAGCTGCTTTAGAAATCAAAGTGAAAATTTTCGTATACAAATCACTGAAAAAATTCACCAAAGGCTGCAAAACACTATTCAGAGTCGGAAAAGCAGCCGCCCAGTTGATAACATGTGTACCACTGAACAAACCAAAAATATTAAAGATTTTCAGAAAACCAAGTGCATATTCAAAGACAGTCGGAACCAACTCTGAAGCCGCAAATACGACCAATGAGATACAACCCATTGCAATACGACCAAAGTCTTTTGTCGTATTTGCAGACATGGTTTCATCCAATCCTGCATCGGCGAGTGTCTTACCAAAACGAACATACGCATATGCCGCATTTGTATCGCCACCATCCAAAATATCTACCCATGCGTCATAGGTAGATGCAGAACTTCCGGATGTTGTACTGGATGTAATGAAAGGCGTAAAGCCTAACGACTCATCACCATATCCGACATACGCTCCGGCATTTCCTGCGTTACCAGGGTTTTCAACCCTCTGATTATTATGCTTGTCGTTTCCATTTGCACCAACTACATTATTTACATAAGCAGTCAGTGCTGTAGACACATCGGAAATGCCACCAACCATTTCTCCCTCTCCGCCAGATGACGGGTCTGCAAAAACAAACATAGGACAGAGAATAAACAAAGCAAGCAGCACACCGATAGTCGCAGAAAACAACGGTTTCCGATGAAATTTCATCGACGATTACCTCCTTTTCTGCTTTGATTTTACTTTCGGACCAAGACCCAACCGCAAATCCGGACGGAACACGACATTGTCATAATCACGCCGAATATAATTTACAGAATCATGTGCTGTAATCAGATTTCGCAAATCAGGCGGAATCGGCTGACCAATCTGAACCTCATATTCAGCAGCTGTACTCTTTGTCATATTGCCGAAAACTGTATAATCAGCTTTGTCATATCCACAGAACTTCTTGTCCTCCAGCATACGGTCCATTTTATCATAAATATAGACCACTCTGCCACCCTTTCCTGTCAAATAATCCAGCTGAGTTGTAATATAATCTTTCACACGGTCATCAATCAAATCAGTGCCGTGAATGATAACCGTATCTCCCTCACCAAGACTACCAACAGCAAAACCGATAATGTTTACCAACTGAGCCATTGCCACGCCCTTACCACGGCGCATCAACCCACCAAACTGATAAATCACTCGCTGACCCTGTTTCGCTCCGTCAATTGCATCTGACGTAATCATATTAAACAGGTCACCGTTGTTGGACAACAGATTTCGGAACACCATGGAAAGCAACGTAGCTGCTTTCTTTTTATAAGAATCTCGGCCCATATCAGCCTCTTTCTTATACGTTGCCAGATACGAAACAAACTCCTGCAAACGAGGAACCTCATAATGAGGAATACCCACAATACGAAGTTTCTCACGATGCTGCTCTGCATTCTCAACCCACATACGGCGGTCTTCATAAAACTCAGTCAAAATCTGAGTCAAAGACTCACCGATAATCGTTCTATCAGAGCCATTCGCTTCATAAGCCTGTTCAGCCATCAAACGAACTTTCTGAATTTGTGCCGGGAAAATAGACAACTCGTCTTTGACGTCACCAAACATCTCAAACATATTCACGGCACCGTTACTCATATCCAGCTTATAGGTCAAACCCGCAAATTTCGGACCCAACTGGTCCAAATCACAATTGTTCATCAAAATATGTACAACACGATGATTATTCAGCATAGCTGACTGAGAAATCTTACTGCCCCACATATCCGACCGACGAACACGATTTCCGTACAAATTTGCCGGGTCTTCATCCGCCACAACAATATGATGTCGATAAGCATCAACATCAAACAACACAGCCGAGTTATTCACATCACCAACCATCTGGCCGACATACTCACCAGCAGCATCTTCCAAACCGTGAGTAACCAACGAATATGAACCAGCATACTCCTGTGATGTGAAATAGTAACCATGGCCAACCTTAGACCTACAGCGACCAAAAAGATTCATCAATTCATCTTTCTGGTTACCCGCATACGCTGCTGCTTCCACAGTACCCAAACGGTCATGATAAGCACGCGTCAATTCATCAACCGCCAAATCCAAAGTTTCCAGGTCAGGAGCCTTCAAAAGAACACGATAATGCAGGTTCAAATACGAACCGCCATCCAGCAACTCACGGCCTACCGTATTCAAATCATCCGATTTACGATTTGCCTTTGCTCGATGCATGGCATCACCCGCACGGTTTTGCTCATTTACGTTGGTTGTAGCAATTCCTTCTGCTTTTGTCTGATGGTCAGCAATCCAACCGTCTGACATACGCCGAATCTGTTCAAAAGACACAGCTGTGATTTTCTGATTGATTCCACGAGGAATCCGATTGATGCCCCAGAATACACCATAGTTATCTGAAGCACCATCCTTATGAAAGAACGACATGATAGTTGCCACTTCTCCATCAATCTCGAAATAATCAGAGTGGAATACATATTTCTCATGAGGGCGCAACTTCTGCAAAAACGGATGCGACTGATAAGTCACCTGACGTTTTGCCAGAGCTTTCCGTTCTGCCCGCTCTTCCTTGGTCTCTTTGTTTTTATTAAACAAACCCATTTTTAATGGCCCTCCCCTCTGTAAATCTCTTGATACATAGCAACAATATCATCCTCTTCAATCAGAGGAATACACTGCTTAATCATCAGCGTAGAATTGTTGATTTCACTTTGCAAAATATTCTGACTGGCCGTCAGAGCCTCTCTGTTTTCAGCTTTAATCAACATATACTGATGCAAACTCTTATAGTTGCTACCAATATCGTCTTTCAAAACCCGACACTGCTCTTCTGCCAAATCCTGCAGGTCTTTGTCATAAATACGCAGATTATTAAAGCGATAACGCAAAGAACCCAGCTGAGTTTCCACTTTTTGTGCTTCGTAAGTTGTCATAAAGACAATCTCCGAATCATAATTCCACTTTCTGAAAAAGTTATCAACTCTTGTGACAATTGCTTCTTTATCTGCCTCAAAAACAAGAATTGATGCAGAACCCACTACACGATACCAACGTCCAAATGTACCATCTACGAAGTAAATCGTACCATCCGGTGCAATCTGCTCAATTCCAACAATCCGAAACAACGGAGTTGCCGGCTGAGAAGCTCTCGTATAAATATAACGAGCTTTCTTCGGCAAATAATGAAGTACCACAGGAACCAACTGCGCATTCATTCGTCTTGTAGCATCATACTTCGCCAAAAGAATTGTCAATGCAGTCCAAAGCAGAATAAACAAAATTTTCTGCGGTACATTTGCCATGGTTCCGATAAATGTATTCATGACCAAATACAAGCAAACCAAAAAACTCAAAACATACGTAAGAATAACCTTAATCGGCAATACCTTACCCACGCTTCCATCCTTAGTCTGCAAAGAAATGGACAAATCACCATACGATTCATTCAAACCATACGGAATCCGATAGGATGGCTTAATCGCCATAAATATTACCTCCTTTTCTCGTACAGCGGCGAACTTCCTAATGAAGGAAGTTCGCACGCTGCATTACTTATTTATTCTTATAACGCAACTTCCGTTCCAATTTACCGGTCTTCGCGTTCTTCACATATTTTACATAGGCGTCAAACACATTTCCCTTGGTCGAAACCATACCACGAATGAATACTTCTTCTCCATTTTCCAGAGCTTTCTTCTCATCCGGTGTAAAATCATGTCTCATCAGAGAATCCGGAATCACATTGAAATCAGGCTCCACACCCAAATATTTGTGACCCTTATAAGTCTTCTCCTTCAGATACACGCCACAGGTAAACGTATTACCCGTATTCGAAGACGTCGCCGTCACCATCAGCTTTTCACCAGCCAGAAGCCGTTCACACTCATCATCGGTAAACCGATAATCAGCAAACTGACGGACAAACTTTGCAGCCTTTCCTTTCCAAATGCCTTCGTATTTTTCTTTGGCAGGAGCCGCACTTTTCGACTCAGGCAACGCCTTCGCATTTTCCTTCATCGTGTCGATATCTTCCAAAATCATACGCTGAACATCATGCAAAAAAGCCTCACCATTGCTGTTACCATCCACAATGGCCTTCATTTCGGTCATAACCTTTTCGGTCAAATCCAAAGACCCGATATGTGTATTCGGCAACAACGTATAAGAAGTTTCCCCTACTTCGGCCATGGTAATCTTGCCTTTTTTCTCTACCAGCAACGGATACTTGGATTTCGAACTTGTCACATCCGCATAGATGGATGTCCGAGTTGCACCTGTACCCACATCCCGTTTTTCCAGCTGTTTCATCAACCATTTCATGGTCGGATGCGTCGGTTTCGGATTCACACCTCTGTAAATAAACGGGTCAGCTGATGTACCCAAGCCAACCGATGTATCATCGGCATCATCGTCTTCATCAGCAAAAACCAAATGCCAACCGGGCACTCTCGGAATCTGAGCAGAACCTTTGAAATCAGGATAATCTTTCAAATGTCCCTGTTCCAGGTCATACTCATAATCTTCACACAAAGTCGCCAGATAATTACGAGCCAAAATCTCGTAAATCATCTGAGCACCAGGTCCATAAATTCCATCCAATGTCTGAACAGAACCAGGAACATTCGGTCCCGGACGGTTTGCACCGTGGGCCATACCTGTTTTCACATGCGTCTTACGAGGTGTTCTATGTGTCAACAATGCTGTATCCACACCAACCACCATAGCAATCTTGTCAACAAGAGGCAGCAATTCATTGAACTGCTCAATCGTAATACACTTATCTTCAGTACGAGGATATGATACCACTTTTGCCTCATACATCTTCTGATATGTAGCCAAGACCTGCTTTGCTGAAATTCCCTTCGGAGCCAGCATAGAAGCCAATGCCGCCAAATCCAAGAACTTTCTCGGAGCTGTTTTCTTCCGGGTCGTGCTGTCTTTCACAACATCACTGGTATGATAATTACCAATAGGCACGTCCTCTTCTTTGGCAAACTTTTCTACTTCCGGATTGGTAAACACATTGCCATTTTCATCTTTGAAACGAGGTTCGAAATAAGGTTTTTCCACATACTCACTGATAGCTTTCAGCTGGTCACCAACCAAACGAACCATTGCCGATTTCAAACGACCCTGGCGAGGCACCTGCGGATAAGGAGCATGGGCTGTCGCCACACGAGTCCACTGAATAGACAGATAATCGAACTTTGTCCGGAACAATGCCTGCTTATAATCACCATCCTGATACATACAATTGATATCTGTACCAAGCAATGTACGATTACGAAAAGCCTTCTGAATTTCTTTTTCCGACTCATCGGCAAAATACATACGAGAATATTTTCCAGCATTCAACTTCAATTCCGAAATAATCTCCCAGGCAATCAGCTCACCTTCGCCAGTCGGGTCATCATCAGTACCGATGACAATTTCATCACACTTCGCCATAGTTTGCAGAATCTTCTGCAACTCAGCCTTGACATCACCTCGGGCAGCATACTTCCATGTAAAATCCTTTTCATCCCAAGGCAGATGTGTAATATCCCAAGATTTATATTTTTCTTTCAAACCAGAAGCAACCATATCTTCCGGTTCCACAAAACCATACAAGTGACCTCTGGCAGGTACAATCTGATAAGGTTCCCCTTCGAATACACCAGCCATACCGCCAAGAGCTGTCGCAAAGTTACGAGCCTGCGACGGTTTTTCTACCAAAATTCCAATCATTGATACAACCTTCCTTTCCGAGTCACTTTCAACTTCTATTTTAGCATATACATTGCAAAAATACAATCCAAAATCCTCATTTATCAACTTCCAACAGAATTTTCTTTTCCGATGTCAGATTCACCCGAAATCTGCCCATCCAAAATCTGTTTCATCATTTCCAAAACATAGGATTTTGGTTCTGATTGCCCGCATTCCCACTTCTGTAGCGTGCGTGTCGGAATGCCAAAACGCTTTGCAAACTGACTCTGTGACAAGCCAGTTATCGCTCGCATACGTTTTACTTCCTCTGATGCAACGGACACTTCTCATCACCTCCTATGAATCTAAGTATAACCTAAAAGGTTATAGCTGTCAATACAAGGATAAAAGAAAACCAGGGAATTTTCATTCCCCGGCCCTCAAAAAAGAACATTTATTTTCTTTTCGGACGACCTGTCCGATAACCCTTCTGTGTCACAACAGTTTTCGTCTGTTCTTCAGCCCTTACCAGAACATCCATCATAGAATCTTGCAAAAATTCAATATCCTTACTTTGACCGGGACTATCCAAACCTTTTGCAACCAAATATGCCAACATCATATTTGCTGTATCCATGGATTTTCGCATCTGCCGTGCCTGCTTATCCAAACTTTGTACTCGTTGTTCCAACGAACCTGACGGAAGCTCCTGCCAAAGTGCAATCAAATCCATCTGGTCAGTTGTCAGAAAAGGAGCCAGCTTTTCTACCATATCAGCAGGAGCATGACACATCACCCAAGCCACAACAGCATCGGATTGATTTTTAGATTGATTATCAAATTCCTGCATCATAGACAATATCATAGCTTTCGGCAAATTCTTTACAGAAGACCTCTGTCCGGCTGACAAAGAACCATCATTCAACTCTTCAGCATCCGGAGTTGTTTCAAGATACATTTTACGAGCCTGTCGAATCCTCTCTAAAGGACTCAAAGCAGCTGTAGACGCATCTGTTAATTCCTGAACCATATGCTGCATCTGCTGTTTGGAAGTCGTATCATCCACAACAGGAGCTGGCAATACAACACCAACAGGCTGAGATACAGCCTCTGATTTGACTTCTTCTTTCTTTTCTTCCACTGACCCAGCCTGATTCTCCCGTTGCTTATCAGCCAAAGACTTCGGAAATCCACTATGCACAACAGATTCCATAGACTCTGCTGTCATATCGGCATCTTGCATCTCAGACATCCAACCTTGCACCACATCTTCTGTTCGATGCACTTCTGATTGCTGCACACCGGCCGTCACCTGACCTAAAGCCGTATCCATCGCAGCCAACAACATATCCTCATCTGGTACATTTCCCGGCTCCGGTGGATAATCACCATACGGATTTGCCTGCTGAGGTGCTGCAGAATGTTGAACCGGATGCGCCACAGGTGCCACAGCAGGACCTGTTCCCCAATCAGCAGGATTATGATTTTTATCAGCATCTTCTTGCTGTTGCTTACGAGCAATCCGAGCATTCACAGCTGCATCCAGGCTTAAACCTGTATGTCCACCATTACGACGTTTGATATCGGCCATTCAAAATCACATCCTTTCTGCAACAGTGATTTAATCACCCAATTCACCATCTTCATGTTCCAACAAGTAGTTATCACCTCTGGTCAAACGAAGCAAGCTATCGAAACCACTGGTTACCACTGATTCCAAAGACTGCATATTCGCTGACATACTCAGCATGACATCCACCAATTGATTCAAACGAGCCTGCTCCAACGTAGGCAACCGATAATCCCCACTTTTAATACTGGCCCACTGGTCCACCAACATTGGAATAAACTCATTCACAGATACACCAGCATCCTGCGCCCAATATGTCAGCTTATCGGCATCTTTATTTGACAAACGTAATGTCACTCTCTTTGTCGTATTTGTTGTTTGAGCTGCCATCTCTTATTCTCCTTCCTGATTACGCCGACTCTTCATCAACGCATCTTGTGTTGTCGTATAAATTTCAGACAAATCAGCCTGTCTTTGATAAGCCACTTCTGTAGAAGCCTGCTTCTGCGCATCAATCTTCGCTTTCAATTCATCATACCAACTGGCAGGATTCTGAGTACGCTCCACAGCTACTTCCTGTCCACAAATAACCAAACGACGAGTTGTACCAACTGTCCCGTTACATGTAGACAACGTCACAAAACGTTTCGATGCATCTATCGGAGCCGTCCCCTGGACGATGGCATTGTCTTTCATCCATTGCTGCCAATTCAAAAAAGATTCTTCGTCAGCAAAAGACCATGTATATGCCTGAGAAGATTGATATACACTTGCTACCGCAAAAAACTTATATGTATGACGCGTTCCATCTGGCAAATACAAATAAAACTGATGGTCTTTGTACTCATCATAAGCATAATCCTTCAAACCACCAAACATGGTCTTATTACCCATGTTATGCCCATAAATAAAACTACTCTGGTCAGTAAAATCAGCCGAATTTTCCCCATACAGAAAAATACTGCCCGCAGAAGCATAGGTACCATCCGGTAAATGCTTCAAATACCACTGAGAACCATCATCATGATAAACAGGATAACTGATATTATCCAACTGTACCCAGGCTACCGCATTCAAACCTTTCTGAGATTCCCAGTCAATCTGCATAGCACCTTCCACCACAGGAATATCATCCACAGGTTCAATTTCTTCATTTTCCTGCAGAATCGCACTTTCCTGTGCTTTTTCATAATAGGTATCACTGATATTATAATCACGCAACTTATTCGCAACCTGCCAGCCACAAAAAACAATTCCTGAAACAAGAACAACAGGAATTGCGACTCGAATTATCTTCTTCAGATTCATTACCTAACGCTTCCTTTCTTCATATCTGAGGTCTATTATAACAAAAAACTCCTCATATTTCAAGAAATTTTCTCTTACAATCTATACATACCAACTTACAACAACCTACATACACTTTCTAACATTACATCCTAAAATGCGGGTGCATCCAAAAGCTGACCGCATTTTACACACAGGAGGAAAGAAGCATGGGTATATCACACAAACAGATAGTCAAACAAATTGAAGACCTCATCGGACTTCATATTGGAGATACAGTCTATCTGATTCTCAACTACTGCGGACGTCCGTTATACACAACGGAAGATGTCATCACACGCATTGTCATCTCCAGCCAAAACATTTTTGTCGAAACCCGCAGTAACAAAAGCTACAACAAACATTTTCGATTAGGTGACACGGCCTTTCTTACGAAAGAAGAATGCCAAACTGCCTATAAACAAAAAGGAGGAAAATAACATGAAATATCTTGTATTTATCAAAGCTGACTACGTACGTGACGCACAGGCTATGACCGGCGGCACTGTTGATTGGGACGCTGACAACGCGGATGACCAGGCCGAACTGGCATACCGAGACTGTTCTGGTCCCATGCTCATTCTGGAAACCGACAACAAAGAAGAAATCATCCCCAAGCTCCAAATGTTCTATCCGAATGCCAGCCTGGATGTATTCCAGATTTTCGATGCAACAACACAGACCTATATTCATAACATCGAAAAGGAGTGGAACTGACCATGAACGATTCATACAAAAAATCAGAATCCTTTTTGGGAGAAAAAGTCGAACATCCCTCATTCGCAACACTGGCGTTCTCCCGCACATTCCAATCCCCTGCTCCCTTATTTGGCAGCAGCATCAAACATGGCAACGTCATTCGTATGACTCTTTATCACGCAAGCCAGACCAGAGGTTTGAATAAGGATTGGATTCATGGACAATCCATCATTGCTGAAGCCGAAATGAGCTACTCACAATTTGTCGAAGCAATTACTAACATGAATGTTGGCTTCGGTGTGCCTTGCACACTTCGTTATCTCCAAGGAGAAGGTCAGATTCCCAGACCCGACTTCGAAGACAAAACCGCTCTTTTCAAAGAAGAACTGCAAACATCCATTCAAAATGAACAGGAAAAAATAACAGCTCTCACCCAGGAAATGTCCGACATTCTTGCCAAGAAATCCATCGGCAAAGCCGACAGAGAAAGGATTCGAAATATCTTCATTTCTCTTGTCAATCTACAAAATAACATCATTCCGTTCATGGCCAGCCAGTTCCATGAAGAAATGAACGCAACTATTCAATCAGCGAAAGGCGAAATTGAAGCCTTTATGCAAAACAAAATGCACAGTCTTTTACAGGAAAACATTCAGGCCCAGCTTGCTGCATCTGACGAACACCTCCATATCGAACTGCCTGAATCATCAACGAAAGGAGACAAATAAAATGAATCATACTGGATTTATTCAGTATGCCCTACAGCATACCAAAAATTTGGCCAAATGGCTATATCTGCTGGGTGTCAGCGGAGACCAATTCGAAACAGTCTTCCATTGCCCTCAATATAAAAACATTCATCAGAATGTTGCTGCATACGACCGATATGTAAATCATCTGCGGAAGGTACTGATTGCATTAAACGACGAAGACGTACACGCCTATATCAAAATCCCTCGCGAATGGCATGATAACCTAAGCTACGGCATATTGCATCGCATCAGCGATAACAAATACCTCCGCATTAACTATAATGGTGTCGACGGGATTCATGTCTCCAATATGCATCAGCAACTCTTAGGAGGCATTCCGCCTGTCAATATTCATCCTGAATTAACAGGAAATTATTCATTCATTGATAAACAGCAAAGAGATATTCTCTTCCAATATGCCGATACCATGAACGTAAATGTCTACAGCGGCCTGTATGAAAGAATCACTGACGATGAACTCACACCAAAACGATTGGAATTTCTGTCCAATATCTGTATTCGATTTTTAACACAAACATGGTCAACTGAAACCAAAACCTGGACCACAGAAGAAATTCATAATATTCTGTCTAAATACGGCTGGTCTGAAACAGACATGGAACACATTCGTGTCAAAACCAAGGAGTGACACTATATGCATCAAAATCAATCTATTCAAACCCATGCAGATTACGCTAATGCTCTTTTCAATCTGGCAAAAGAAGAAAATCTCGCATTGGACAAAGACCGATTGATGCAACTCATCAGAAAATACAAATTGGATGATGTAGAAAGAATTTACAATGCTTGCCTCAGATTTGGCATCGTAAACATTCTCAATAACATTTAACCACCGAAAGAAGGAATCACCATGGCTGCTCCCAAATTCCCAGCCAAAGAAAAAGTATGGGTCCAGTATTCTGATGAAAAAGGAAACCTGAAATTCATCATGACTTCTACACTCATCAGGGACCAATACATGCTTTATGAATTGTCAAATGACAAATTTGTCCGTCTCGGCAAAGCTACATCCCCCACCGAACTGGAAGAGAAATTCAAAGTTCATCAGCTGCTGCATGCGGCCGACAAACCCATCCAGAAAGGACCAACAATATGAAAACCAACAACGAAACGTACAACATCATCGCGACAGAACACGATGGTCTGAATACCCGCAGCATGTCTATCCAAATCGAAGCCCTACAGCCTAATTTGGATATTCGACAGGCCGTCATCAACGCCTGCACCGAATATGTGCAAACACCTGAAGGCAAATCCATATACGAATATAACTGCCATTGTTTCAACTGGGCGGATTTCGTCTCAAATGTTCCCAATAGCCTGTGCGAAAAACATGGTTTCCGCAGACTCAACGACCATGTATCCGACATCGAAGTCGATTGGGACGAACATTTGGTCAACGATTCCGCACTCGAAATCGACACATAAAGGAGAAAATCGTCATGGTCAACGTTCAATGCATCCAAACATGCACCAAATATGGAAGCAACACATTTGTTGAAGGTCAGATATACAAAGCTCATCAGACCGAAAACGAATTGCTCATCACAGGTCCCAATAACAACGTTTACCCCTTCAGCAATCACATCCATGATACGTGGCGCATGCCCTATCATAGATATTTCAGGATTCTATCCAAAAAAGAATCCAAACATCTGCACACCAAAAAGAAAGGAATGTAAACATGAATAAACAGCAAAAAGCCAAACTCACTGGCTACATTGCCAAAGTTATTGACGATGCTTGTAAGTCCGAAGAGCATCCTAATGATGCTTCGTTTTCAGCATATCTCGTTGATAACGACACCTTGGTCTTGTTCCTATACACCAAATATGCCCGTGTATACTATCGTGTGCTCTATCGCTTGAGAAAAAATCTCAAGAAAAACTTCGGCATTGAACTCGGACCATCCAAATGGAGTGGCCGCCATAAACAAGATTGGGCACATGACGAAGAAAAGCCCACGTTTTCCATGGACGATTCCCGTGTTGAAGCAGGATATTGTGTAGCCCAAATCAAAGAAAAAGGACACCTCTGGTTCCTGTCTCTTACAGCGATTGGTGCAAAAAAGGACAAACTCCCCAATAACCTCAATGCTTCCACATATAAAGAATCCTGGGAGGCTTTCGACCAAATGAAAGTCTGCATGAACAAAGTCGGTGGAAAAATGTTCTACTACGAAAATTTGTCCACCGCTTATGAAAACTATCGTACAGACTATCAGAAGGCATACGGCACAGAAGCACCTTCCGTTCCTGTCGAAATCATTCATCAGGCATAAACATGCCTGATGAATGACAGTTTATCAAATCACAAGAAAGGAAAAACGTCCATATGTCTATTGTCAAATATCCACTCCAGGACGTAGGATTTCTCATCACGCCTTACGTCGCAGCATACATCAACTTATCTGTTGACACGCAGCAAAACTATGTTCCTGACAGCATCAAAGCAATTCTGAGTCAATTCGACATCTTAGCAAAAAATGACCAACTGCCAGACGACAGCAAATATTATGACTTGACCTTCACAGGTGATAACATGCCTGACAGCATCAACGATGCATATTACGAAGGATTTGACGGACAATGTCGAAGCCTGTTTCCGCAAAAAAGCAAAACTCCTTTGAACATCACATATTATGATGATAATTTGCTGTATATTCCGCTCAGCAAACGAACGTATGCATCAGAAGAAGAAATTCTGACAGAAATCCAAACCCTCTTTCAGCAACATGGCATCAAAATGCCGGAAACACTCAATTGATGGAAACATATTGTCACCATCACTGGAAGATATCTTTGCTAACAGAAAGGCACAAAACATGAATGACATTTATCAAAACTGTCGCATTGAAAACGTCATATGGTCAGACGGCATGCCTGTTCTGACTTTTGATGTACTCAACGATAACGAGCATATCGAAACGATAAACATACAAAATCACAATGTCAAAGAACAAATACAAGAACTCCTCAATCATAAACGTGAACGAGCTGTCCTTGCTTTTGGTATGACCGACATTGATATCTGGCAATCAGATAACAACCAATTCCGAATCGAACAAAGCCCCATCCCTGGTGTTTATATCAACATGATTGTTGATGCGACAGAACTCAAAAAACTCATCCACTAAGAAAGGAGGAACGGCTGCTTGTTATGCATAAACAAGCAACCCACAAATAACATGACACTTCAACAGTATCAAGAAAAAATCAAATTAGCCATCCAATACAACAAAGAGTATTATGATGACGACAACCCGACGGTTTCTGATTCAGCCTATGATAAGCTGATGAATGAAATCAAAAGCTACGAAGCACAGCATCCAGACCACATTGACCCCACATCGCCAACACAACATGTCGGAGGAACAGCAAAAACCAAAAAGGTTCCTCACAAAGCTCCCTTATTGTCGCTTCAGGATATCTTCAACCAGCAAGAACTGCTGGAGGTCCGTCACGACCGGTTCAACGGTCCTGTAACCGTTGAAACGAAAGTCGACGGTCTTTCTCTTGCTTTGACCTACAAAGCCGGAAACTTAGTCCAAGGACTCACCAGAGGCAATGGTCGCATCGGCGAAGATGTAACACCCAATGCAAAAGCCATTATCAATGTTCCTAAAACCATTGACATGCCTGATGATGCACTCATCATCATTCGCTGCGAAGCATACCTATCACAAGAAGATGTAGACCGTATGAACGCAGACCCTGCCAATAGCAAGAAACCGTTCAAAAATCCAAGAAATGCAGCTGCAGGTACACTTCGCACGTCTGACCCTTCGGTCACAGCCCAGCGAGGTCTCAAGGCTGTCGCATTTCAAATTCTGTACGCAGAAAACATGGACATCCCCAAAATGCAAGCCGACCGTTTGGAATGGTTATCAAACCATGGATTTCAGACAGTACATTTCTGCCAGGCTGAAACAGACGAAGAAATCCTGGATGCTATTGAACTCATTGACCAGAACCGCAGTCGATTTCCATTTGACATCGACGGTGCCGTCGTCAAACTCAACGATACCAGCCTATATGAAACAATCGGTGAAACCGATAAATATCCAAAATGGGCCGTAGCCTACAAATATCCAGCTGAAAGTAAGGAAACCAAGATTCTGGATATCATCACGCAAACAGGAAGAACCGGTGTTATCACGCCTGTTGCTGTTTTTGAACCTATTCAGCTGGCAGGAACAACTGTTCAAAAGGCTACACTGCATAACATGAACTTCATTGAAACGATTCTTGGAGGAATCGCCATTGGCGACACGGTCAAAGTCCATAAATCCGGAGAAATCATCCCGGAAATCCTGGAAGTAACACACCGAAGCGGCAATAAAAACTTCAATATCACAGAATGCCCTGTCTGCCATGCAAAAGCTGTTCTTGGCGCCGATGAAAACGGAAATGGAACACAAATGTACTGTTCCAATCCCAACTGTCCGGCCATGCTTCAAGGACATCTGATTCACTGGTGCAACAAATCCGTCATGGATATCCCCGGATTGGGTCCGAAAAGCATCGAATCTATCCTGAAAGCCAAACTTTGTACATCCCTTGCCGGTCTGTATGACATCACAGAAAATCAGCTTATCACCCTTTTCAAAGAAAAACGAGGAAAGCAGATGTACCAGGCAATCCAAACATCCAAGAACCGCAATATCGACAAACTCATCGCAGGACTCGGCCTGCCCGGTATCGGACACCAAATCGGAGAATTGCTGGCAGTCAACTATCCCGACATGACATCCATCATGCAAGCAGCTAAAACCAACCAGTTAAATCATCTGGAAGGTATCGGCGAAATCACTGCAAATGTATTAAAACAATTTGCCGACAGTCCTGAAGGACAAACAATGTTGTCCGAACTTGAAAATAAAGGAATCAACATGAAATCCCAAATGTCAACAGCACCGAAACAAATCCAATCCAAATTATCTGGAAAAATCATGGTTATTTCCGGCTCACTGCCTGGCATCTCACGCAAAGCAGCTGAAAACTATTTGAAAGAACATGGCGCAATTGTTCGCTCATCCATGTCTGACAAAGTTGATTACCTTGTCACAGAAGGAGACACCACAAGCAGCAAATACATGTTTGCCCTGCAACATCGTATCACAATGCTCAGTTGGAACGAATGTCTGCTCATGACCCAACAGTCATAAGAAAGGAGACCTCATTATAAGAAAACATCTCCTTATCCTCAAAAATGAAAACGCCCCGGACACACATCTGTTAATTTTGCATAACAACAGAGTCGACTTCCAAAAGGCATTTCAAAAAGTTCTGGAAAACACCAAACAAGCAGGTTTCACAGGATTTATCCAACAAATTCCCATTCAGTATTGGACGACACAGGGACTGTGCCCCATTGAAATTGAATCCACAGAATGGGAAAATACAAAAATCCAATCGCCGGGACTTGAAACCACCAATTCCGAAACGGAATCGTTCCCTTCAAGTCCCAAAAAGAAAGAATCCAACGCCTAACGGCGCACAGAATCTGCGAAAAAGAAGCCCTACGGGCTATCCAACAAAAAAACCGCAAAGCAATAAGCAAAATGCACCAATCTGAATGCTCAGATTGGTGCATTTTTTTCACACAATACTAACCCAACATATGCTACAATAAAACCTAACACAACAAAAACTGTAAGAGAAAATACGGGAGAGAGTGTGAGGAATGAAAGAGAAAGGCAATATGCCTCTCAGACATTATCTCACATGTACGAATAGAACTCTTACATCAAAAAGAAACGTTCGTACAGAGCTATCGAACCCACGTATGGCAGACCATCCTGTTAGAACGTGTAAAGATACATATTTTTTTCCAAACAAAATCTATGAAAGGAGGCCACATGCAAAATTGCATGTGCACAAGAAGTATGAAAATGAAACGCTTACTCGTTATGGGTCTTACTCTCGTAATGATTGCATCGTCTCTGACAGGATGTGGATGGTTCACCACTTCCGAACATGACCATGAGACAGAAACTGTCATGCAGTCTGAAGACCCTCATGACCACACTGACGCAACTACCGACAACGACTCCAAGGACGACGACAAGAAAACCGAAGAGTCCAAGCCCGCTGATGATACCACAGATAAAAAGGACGATGACAACGACCAGAAACACCCTGGCTTAGTCATTACGCCCGACGAAAACAAGGACAAGGAAACCACAAAGCCGTCTGACGATAATCAGACATCCAGTGGGTCCAACTCTGATTCTGATAAAGGACATCAGCACAACTATGTTACTATCGTAACCAAGGAGCCTACTTGCACCAGCAGCGGTTCCCGCATCACAAAATGTTCTATTTGCGGCGATATCATCAGCAAAGATGAAATCGCACCTCATGGACATCACTGGTATCATAAAGAAACCATCAAAGAAGCTACCTGTGAAAAGGAAGGCCTTGTGAAGTATACCTGTGAATTTTGTAATGCGAAGAAAACAGAAAAGACTCCTGCCACAGGTCATGATAAAAAGGAAACCATCATCAAAAATGCTACCTGCGCAGAAGACGGAATCAAGGAAATCACTTGTTCCAAATGCGATTATCATGTCACTGTAAAAATTCCGAAGACCGATGAACATACATGGGACAACGGCACTGTTACTGTCGAACCGACTTGTACAACAGAAGGTGTAAAGACATTTACATGTACTGTCTGCGACAAGACTCGTGAAGAAGCCATTGCCAAAATTCCTCATGCGTGGGACAACGGAGTTATCACTGAACCTGCCACTTGTGAAAAGGAAGGTATCAAGACCTACACTTGCAGCATGTGCCACGAAACCAAGACCGAAAGCATTCCGAAACTGGAACACAGCTGGAGCGAATGGACAGTCGGCAAAGCAGCCACTTGTACAGAAAATGGATATGAAATCCGCACATGTGCAAACTGCCAGACCGAAGAAACCCGTCCGATTGCAGCACTCGGCCACAATCTCTCTGAAGAAATCATCACACCTGCTACTTGCGGAACCGATGGTGAAAAGAGAATCTTCTGCGACCGCTGCGACTACGAAGAAATCGTCAGCATCCCTGCTACTGGTGAACACACCTACGGCGAATGGACTGTAACCACAGCTCCGACTTGTACAGAAAAAGGCATCGAAACTCGCACTTGTTCTGTATGCAATCACGAAGAAACTCGCCCTGTCGATGCATTGGGTCACGCTCTGAAGGAAGAAATCCTCAAGCCTGCTACCTGCGGCACTAACGGTGAAAAGAGAATCTTCTGCGAACGCTGTGACTACGAAGAAATCGTAAGCATTCCCGCAACTGGTGACCACAGCTACGGTGAGTGGACCACTGTAACAGAACCGACTTGCAGCCAGCCTGGTCTGGAAAAAGCAATCTGTACTGTTTGTGGTAAGGAAACCACTCGTGAAATCGCAGCAACAGGTATTCATGACTGGGACAACGGTGTTGTCATCAAGCAGCCTACCTGTCAGGAAGAAGGTATCGAACGCTTTACTTGTCAGACATGCGGTAAAACCGAAGACAAGCCTATTGCAAAAGTACCTCATACCTTCGGTGAATGGACAGTTACAAAGGCTCCGACTTGCCAGCCTGGTGAAGAAACAAGAACTTGTTCTGTCTGCGGTGAAGTAGAAACTCGTCCTGTTGCTCCGACTGGTGAACACACCTACGGTGACTGGACAACTACAGAAGCTACTTGTACAGAAGATGGACAGAGAGTCCGTGTCTGCCAGACTTGCGGACACAAGGACATCGTAGTTATTCCTGCTACAGGTCATAATTATAAATCCGAAATCACTCGTCCGTCCACATGTACTGTCGAAGGTGAAGAAGTCTTCACATGCACGCATTGTGGCCACAACTACAAAGAGTCTCTGCCTTTGGCCGAACACAAATGGGAATACCATGACGAAGAAGGCTATTGGACAGAAGAAGTAGTAGGATATCGCGGTTGGTACGAATGCAAAAAGTGTTATGCTCAATTCACTAATGTTGAAGAATGCGCAGGCCATTGTATCAATTGTAACAGCACATACACTTTCAAGAAAGAACCCATCATTGAAAAAGTATGGCATGTAACTAAAGAAGCCTACAAACAGTGTACAGAATGCTCTACTACAGCTCCTGTTGAATAATCAACACACGCTCTGCGCCTTCTCGGTGCAGAGCGTTTTTTTCTTAAACCTACAACAAAACACGGGAGCCATTCTAAACTATCACAAAGGAGATTTGACAATGACACCCGAACGCATGAAAGAACTTCTCAATCAAATTGTAGATTGGGTTGCAATCGCTGAAAACACCAGCGAACAAATCAAAATGCTTATTCAAATGGGCTTTACAACCGATGAGCTCATTCACGAGTTCCATTATTCAGCCAACGACATTCAAGAATGGCTCAATCACCAAGATGACACAGAATAGAGAACAAATTTTGTTCTCTATTCTTTTTATCACCAAAAAAACGGGATATTATCTACGAATACACAAAGAAGGGTTACAAAAATGATACATGTAACAAACATTCGAAACATGAAACCCGAAACACATGACCATGCTTATGTTATTGTTCGAAGTTTGAAAAATCCCATAAAACATGCTGAACAAATCACAGCACTCTCACCGAGTACCACAATTTTCTGGGAATTTCTTCGAAGACAAAAAGCAGGTCAATGGAATCAAACGACTTTTGACACATGGTATACACCTGCATTTTTGCAGCAAATTACAAACGACAATAATGCAAAAGAAATTCTGCGAGACCTTATTCACATGGATAGACAAGGAAAAGACATTGTGCTTGCTTGTTTTTGCAGCAACCCGTCACTTTGTCATCGCAGCATTATTGCCAGTATTCTGGCAGAAAACGGTGCAACCGTTTTGTCCGACGGACCAATCAAAAACTACGGTTTACTCCTGTAAACACACACAAGAGAGAACGGCACAAAAGCTGTTCTCTCTTCTTTTTTTTCTACAAACGCAGCCTGATGTTATATCAACATCAGGCTAATAAAAATCACCATTACGGTGACGTTACAACAAAAAATACCTCATAAACCAACAAAAATCACAAAATACAGATTGACTACTCACACATAGATGACTATAATAAGGAGTAGTCAATACAACACAAATCCTACACCCACCCCGCCACCCATTACAACAAAATCTCAACACAAACCAAGTGTGAGAATTTGCGGGAGTGTGTGTGAGGAACTGTGTGAGTTCAGGCGATACAGAAAGGAGACAATGCCTCGTCACAAGGTTCCGTGTCATTATCACGCCGAAACTCCCCTGCGGAAACAGGGAGAGAGAGGCCACCGCTCCTGGCGGAGCGAGTATTGAAACTTACAACAGAAAGGGTGGTTTGTATGAAGACCAACAAGAAAAAGCGTCTGACTGTCAGCCTGTTGGCTGTCGTCACTGTCCTTGCACTTATCCTTACGGGCTGCGGTGCAGAGAACGCTGCTGAGCATAATAAGTACCTCAAAGATGAGGTTCTCAACTCGCAGACAGTGGACAAGGAGACCAGCTCCGCTGACAAGAAAGACAAGTCCGACAAGGACAAGACTTCTGCCTCTGAGGCAGACAAGGACTCCAGCAAGTCCGACGACAAGAAGGACTCTGACAAGTCCGACAACAAGAACACTGGCAGCAGCAGCTCTTCGAGCAGCAGCAAAAAGCCGAGCACTGGCTCTGGCAGCACTGACAACAGTGGTTCCAGCAGCAGCTCTGGTAGCAGCAAGCCTTCCACTGGCGGCGGTTCCAGCAGCTCTGGTAGCAGCAAGCCTTCCACTGGCGGCGGTTCCAGCAGCTCTGGCAACAAGCCTTCCACTGGTGGTGGGAACAACGGTTCCAGCAGCAAGCCTACTGAGCCGAGCAAGCCTGCTCATCAGCACAACTGGGTAACGGACTACAAGACCGTTCACCACGACGCTGAATACAAGGATGTCTACCACGACGCCGTATACGAAGACCGTCCCATCTACAAGTGGGTCGGCTGGTACGAGTGCAAGAAGTGTGGTGCTACATTTGGCACAAATGTAGAGGCTTGTGTTGGACACTGTATTGAATGCAACAGCACCTACACCTTCAAGAAGGAACAGCAGCCCACTGGCGAGTACGAGAAAGTTCTCGTAAAGGACGCGTGGACAGAGAAAGTCCTTGTAAAGGACGCGTGGGACGAGCAAGTCCCTAACGGTCAGCATTGCACTGGCTGCGGTGCAACCAAGTAACCAGCTCTGATGCTGCTACAGCACCCCTACCTACGGGTAGGGGGTGCTTTTTTCTTGTTCCACAAACGGCCAAAATCACCCTTTCTACAAAATTACAAAAACAACTACAAAAATTTACAACGGAGTGCCTGGAACAGGCACTCACAACAACGACAGGAGCGTATATCGCAGCAAGCTGTGATATACGCATATCTTTTCCCACCCACCACCCCAACAAAACTTTTACAACAAAAAGAGTAGGGGCGGCGTAGCCGCCCCCGGATGCAACAAAAAAGTTACGGGTTCCATAGTGTCAAGTCCGACGACTACTCCAATGCTGAAAGGAAGAAGACCTATGGAACCCTGCACGACACACACCTACGCTCTGAAATCTGTCAGATGGCACAATTACACGGACAACATCATGCTGCTGCACAACCCGGCACTGGGAATTGCCAGACCCACAACCCTAAAACCGCTCACAGAGAAACAAAAAGATTTTCTCTACGAGTATTATGACAAACGCAATAAGCCTGAACTTATTCGCGAATATTGCATGTAAAGGAGAAAACAAACATGGCCAAGAAAATTATCAGAGGATATTTTCTCAGTTACTGGGATTCCGGAGCAATGTTTCGAGCACCCTGCTCTATTGACAAAGAAACAAAAGAAGTTTCACACATCATGAATGTAGGTCATCCTGCAGACGACGACAATTTGACAAATGAAACTATCGAAATTCTTGATGGAGAATATCCGGTTCACAATCTTGACGAAATCTTAGAACTCTATGAGTCCGATGAAATCAAAGACCAGCTTTCTGATATCGTCAAGAACAATGCCTATTGGTATTCCCACGCCGGCAAAAATCTGTACGAAGAAATCAAAGCCTGCGACTCTCAGTAATCATCATATTTCTACAAATCTGATAAAAAGGAGAAAACCTGCTGTGACGAAAGTACGCGTTGTGCCCAAAGAACATTGGGATATCATTCAGAAATATCTGTATAACAGCGACGGCGCACTCATCCTGATACCCGAAGAAACCATTTCCAAATATTCTGAAGAAGAAGCCAAACTCTTACGAAAAGCTGACGAACAGGATATCAACTACGACTTTGGTGGAGAAGCTAACCACTGGGTTGACATTGCATGTGTAGATGGGTACTGCACAGATATCATCCTGGATAGAATGCGACATTTACAGGATACAAACAACGAAACAACAAAAACAATGCAGACCTAACGGTCTGCCGAGATAACTTATGTATTAAGAGAAAACAACGATAGATTGATGCATGATATTTACGGGTATTATACACCAAACACCGTTGAGTTTCCGCCTATGCCGTAACATAGGTACACTCTCACCTCGTTCTGTACCAGTGTGATACCTGGAAGGAACGTGGCTGCGTCGCCGAGAGTGCGTCAGCAGCAAGGTAGAGTGTTGCACACAAACAAAAAGTAAGGCACAGGGTTATACAACCCTGTGCCTTACTTTTTTCAATTATTTTATCAGATTAGGAACACGGTCCTTGACACATGCCAAAAACCGCTTTTCACCATCACCTGTAAACTGAGATTTATCCACAATAAAACCAACGTATTCATGCGTAAACAATGCGTAATAATGTTCGGTTTCTACAAATTTGACCATGATATTATAATCAAACTCAAATTCTCCTTTAGTCACAAAATTATACACACGCAATTTGTTCTTCTCAAAAGTCATACGACCCTTCAAAACGTCAGTATGATAAAATTCCCGAATACGATTCATTGTCACAGTAATCTGATGTTCTGAAATCCACCGAAGGTCCAAAAGCAATATCACCATTGCAATAAAGCATCCAATCGCAATTTTATAAGATTGAAGACCCAAACACACCAAACCACCTACAAATACAGCAGCGCATAAACCATACACTGTATTTCTTACACTTGGCCGCAAAATATACCTGCGTAATTCCATCAAAGCCTGTTTACTTGTTACAATCTGAACTGGCATCTATTCACTCCTTTCTTGATACAAATATTATATCACAAAAAACCTCATTTATCAACCAAAAGAAAGTAAAAAGACCTATGGTATAATACCATAGGTCTTTATTATTTTACAAAGAAAAATCATTTTGAACATCCCAATTGAAATCAGAAACAATATCCGGGCAATATCGCAATCCATCATATAAACGAATCCAAGTTTCTTCAGACAAAGGCCTATCCTGAAGATGACTCCAATCCTGCTGCCGAATATATCCTTCAATTTCAGGACTGATTTTCATAAAAGACAAAGTCTTATCGGCTAAGTCCAGGGGGATAATCACGTTCCAAAACTGGTCGAACATTCTGCTCAATCCACTGTGAATCAATCACTTCACCATATCGCTCATACATCAACTTCGCAGCAGCATAAATACCCTGTTGCTCCATTTCACCGATTTTTCCACGAATTTCTTTCCCCGTATACACCTGATTTTTATACACAAACCGGTCATCATACTTATTCGTGCAATCAATTTTCTCACGAACAAGGTTATCAAAACGCACATCCTGTTCCAAATGCAAACGTACACCTTCATGCATTACACGAGGCAAATGACCATTATGCTGCAAAAATGCATTAACATCGGTATCCTCTCCCAAGACACAAGGCTTAGCAAAAGCCAAATAAGCATCTTGAGATAACGAATCTTTCACACTTTCAGGTGAAACATTCTTCATATCCGATGGCATTTTCCAATATAAAACATCAGTCCCGTCTGAACTTTTTTCAAAATGGCTATAACCACGAGGTCCAGAATATGCTCGAATCGCATCCGGAAACAACAAACCAGCCATATGGCGGTCCATCCAATCCTTATCGCCATCCTTTGCAATATAAGCACTTAACACATGCTGAATAGATAACATATCATATCCTCCTTAAAAAAAATAGAACCCCTGAGAACCCTACACAGGTTCATCAGGGGTTCTTCTTCATGGCTTACTTACGTTTCTTACGTTTCCGTGTCAAACCATAAGCTCCAAGACCCATAGCACCAACGCCACCCATCAAAGGCAAGAACGTGGTAATATCCATAAATCCACCTGTCATCGGAATATGGAACTGAATATCATTTCCCACTTCAAAAACAGGGTCATTGATATAGAAAACATTTTCATACGGGTCCCAAACAACACCGTCGTGTTTATCATTCGGATTCGGGTCAACCAGATGATACTTATTGGCTTCCGCCTTTGTCATACGACCAGGCAAGTCAACCTCAATCGGGTCTTTCAGCAGATTATGATTATCAGCCGTCCGAATTTCGGTAATCGTATAATGGTCAGGATATACATTATCCCATTTTACAATACCATCGGCGCCAGTTGTTTTTTCACTCTGCCAGCCAGGCTGCTTTTCAGCATATCCGGACTCAGACACAATCTTGAAGGTAACGCCAGCCAAAGGCTTATCATTGGCATCGAGCTTCTTCACAGTAATACTCATATCAACGGTTTCGTCCTCACCTCGATATTTATTACCACCCGACAAACCAATATCGCCATTAGTATCTTTATTTACAATAGCAACATACGGATTGGTTTCAGTCGGAATATCAATTTCCTGACCGTCACCAGTCTCCCACCTACCAATGATATCATAATCAGGAGCGGCTTTCGACTCCCAAATCTTATAAGTACCATACGGAAGCACTGTTATGTCCGGAAAATCAACATCCTTATACAAAGGGTCACTACCAGCAACCAACCACTGTTCATCCAAATCGGACATATACTTTTTCCACATATCGCTCCACTTAATTTCGATAATCCATGTACGTTTCGGCGAACCAGTCGTCCTACCTTCCATATTATCGAAATACTGAACAGTAAACTGCGTACCTTCCAAAGAAGGAATTGTCACAGTATCATCCCCGGACCAATCCTTGGTAATTTCAATACCCAACGGGTCGTTTCCAGCAGGTTCAACAGAACGAATTGAAGCATTCGGATTAGATTCTGTAATGGTCAAAGTATAAATACGTTTGTCCAATTCAAATCCAGGAGAAGCCTTTGTTTCTTGTACATAATAAGTACCAAACGGCAAATCACCAACAGATGCATTACCATTAGCATCCGTAGTCATAGTCTTGTAAGGAGTACCCTTACAATCAGATGTCTTCCAGATGCCGTACACGGCACCAGCCAACGAATAACATCCGTTGCCATCGGTCATAGCCGGATTATCAGACACCTTCTGCAAAGTAACCTTACCTGTCTTCACAGGCTCCTTGGACTTGACAACGTTCACAGAAGCAGTAGAACCACCTTCGATGGTAATCGTATGAACAGTCGTATCCAATCCGCAGCCCTTAGAAGGAGTCTTTTCCTTAATCCAATAGGTTCCGGCATCCAAAGCATCATTGGCTGTAGACGCCTCACCAGACGCATTCGTCGTCAAAGTAGTAACCAACTTTGTACAAGAACTGTTGCTGTAAACACCGTAAACAGCTCCCGCCAGACTATAATTGGAATTACCATTTGCAACACTGGCATCGGAATAGGACTTCTGAATGCTCAGACCAGCTTTCAGCTCAGGTACAGCGAAAATCAAAATACCACCGAAGCTCTGGTGAGGCTTAGCAAGTGCCTCCACAGCGATAAAAGACATTGCATAATGCTTCATACCATTTGCAGTCCAGCTGTCAAAAATATGAAATTTCATAGGAAAGAAATCCTGCCAACCACTTACAGGCATGCCAGCATGCACACAACCTGCAGGCACACCCATATTATAACCAGGCCTGTCAGCTCGTGAACTCGACCATTCACCATAATCTTGACCACTGGCATTCGTCATAATAAAGTCTGTACCAAACAAACGACGAGGAATACCGACATATCCCAATCCCCATGAATCAAAATCACTGCCTTTAGGAAATGCAATGCTCTGATTCGTCACAATAGTATTAGGAGGCGGATACGCACGATAATCACCAGCACGACCACCCCAAACAATATCAGCCTGTGTTCGAGCACCAACATAGAGCTTCGAAGTATCTACGTTACCGCCCAAATAAAACATGGGAGCACGATTTCGATAAGAAGTATCTCCATCAGGAACATCTGTATATGCAGTCTGGAAAACAGCATCCACAGTCTTGTTTACCTTAATAGAAACTTCATACGCATTCGCAGCAAACTCACCAGCCACAGACAATGTTTTCTGCTCGCCATCCCAGACGATTCTATCAGAAGATACCTCAACACCATTCAACTGAACGGTAAAATCATCACTCGTGATATCTTCCTCTACGCCCGTAATAGCCAAAGGAATCTGAAGCATCTGCATACCATAAACGCGAACATTCTTTTCGTAAATCGAACCATCCGCATTCTCAACTGTCACATGCTGCATAGCAACCGGAACATCATCCACAGGCACCAACACCTGCATCTGAAATTCTGCATAGTCATCTTCAGACACATGAACTGCATCCTTGTTTACAGTTGCAACACCAGACTTCACATCCAATGTAGCATCGTCAATGACCATACCTTTGTCATTACCATGAGCAAAGACAAAATCAAGATACTCAGAAGTATATCCCAACTTCAAGGGTGCATTTGCCTTAATCTTGTACTCCCCATCAGGAGTCTCATAAATCGGCACATAAGACGGAGCCATACCCATGATTTTATCATAACCTTCTTCACTCACGAACAAGGAATCAATGGTGTCTCCCTCTTTCATCTTATCCGCATACACATATGTATAACGAACAAGAGCCAGCTTATCTGTCAGCGTATATTCCGAAAAATCCTCATCCGGAACTTCAGGCAGTTCAGGTTCTTCCTTGAAATTTGTTTCGAAAATCAAACCTTGATTCAAAACAGATTCCACACCCTCCAGACCATTGGCTGAAACAAAACCTGTAAACAACGCAGTTGCCTCAGATGTCGACTCAGCTACCACATTGTAATCAACTGTTTCACCAAAGTTGGAAATATCCAAACGAGAACCGTCTGCAGTGGCTGCACCGATAATCCATGCTTCGGCTACAGAACCAGGCACATAACCGCTGACATCTGTACCATCGTTACCGGCAGCACCGATAACCGTAATACCCATCTCTACGGCCTTCTGAATTTCCTTTTTCAAAACAGACGTAGACAATGTAGTGCGAGAATACAACGACAGGTTGATAATATCAACCTTCTGCTCCATGGCATATTCCATGGCAGCAACCAATGAAGAAATCGTACCAAAACCATTGTTATCCATAGCACGGATAGAAAGAACTTTCGCATCCAGATTCTGACTTACAATGGCTTCCAACATGGCATCACCATGGCCATGACCTTCCAGGCTATCATCAATCACTGACACGCGGTCGATAACATTGGCATGCTCCTGTGTACCAGTATCAATCAACGCAATGACTTTATCTTCACCCTTGGCTGCTGAATCTTCAACGACACCGACATTCAACATCGGATTTGATTCATCATTCATCGGAATCTCCGAATCCTGAACAATGATTTCAGTATCAGCTTCATCACCTGATGCAACTTCTACAGTTGCATCAGGTTCAACAGCAATGCCCAGGTCTTTGAAATACACGTAAGCATTCATGGTCTGCTGAATGGAAGTGAAACGAAGCAGATACAAATCACCGTAAACACCGATGATGTCAGACTCATTCGGAATCATAGATTTATCTTCTACCTGCATCACAAGACGCATCGAAGCAAAATCCGAAGCATTCAAAGCATTCGCTTCTGCCTGCTGAGCATCTCCAAGATAGATAGAGGTAAATCCATCATCCGGTTCAGTAGTTTCGATAACAATGTCAGATACATCTTCCTCGGCTTCCGTACCTTCCTCTGTTTCGATTACTACGTCATCAGACTTCTCAGTCCAAACGAACTCAGCAGACTCTGTAACCTCTTCACCCAGTTTTGCCTGAGCAAATACGGAACCAGCAGATTCCTGCAGAATATTCAGTTCAAACTCAACAGCCTGACCGGCAGCCAACGTAAAGCTGACTGTATTCTCTGATACAACACCTTCCAGCTTTGTATCATCTTTTGCTGTCACAGTAATCTTACCGTCTGTTACATCAGCAAAACCATCTGCTACAGCTTTTGTGGCATCAGCGTCAGACCAAAGACTGATAACCAAGGACTGTTCTGTATCAGACAGGTTTTCAGCTTTTACAGCAGCAGGCTGCTTTTGACCAGCTTCATATACCTGTTCTACAACGATATCCTCCCCGTTATCCGGAACACCGATGGAAACAGACTTCTCAGTGTCTTCCACAACAAGGTCATCAGACTCAGACTCAGACTCTGTGCTACCTTCTGTTTCGACAGTAATTCCATCCTCGGTTGAATCAACAACAATTCCGTCGTTGTCAATCTGAATAGAACCGGATTCCGAAGAGGACTCCGTGCTTACTTCGATGTCAGTCCCATCTTTGTCGTTTTCAGCCAAAACACTCACTGCAGTTCCTGTAACAGAACCAACAGAAAGCAAGACAGCCAACGCCAATGATGTAAAACATGTCATCTTCTTGTGTTTCATGTTTTATCTCTCCTTTCTTGTTCATTTCTGCGGAAACCAGGAGCGATTTCCTCGAATTTCATTATATCACAGCTACTCATAAAATGCTATACATTTATGAGCAATTTTTTTCAGGATAAAAAAGAAAACGGGCTCCGCGATACCATCGCAGAACCCGTTGTCAATGCTATAATCCTGCGGTTCTGTCTCGCACCCGCATCACTGTATATGCAGATGCAATGATTAAAAAGAAAGCCCCAAAACCAATCACCAAGGATTTTTTATATTCTTCCATCCAGCGGGACTCCTGTACAGGCTCTTCAGTCTTCACTTCTTCCACAGCTTCTTCATAATCCGTACGAACACCACGTACCAACAACCGATGGTCATTCACACCATACGGTGTACACGTAATCAACGTACAATAATCGCAGCCGGGATAAACTTTCAGACTATCCATCTCATCCGGCCATATAACCTGGATATCATCCACCTTGTAAGCTAACTTCTCACCAAACGTATGTACAAAGAAAATATTGCCCTTTTTCAGCTGGACCAGGTCTGTAAACAGCTTTGCACTGCTCAGCCCTGTATGCCCGGTCAGAACCGTATGTGTGCTCTCACCGCCAACAGGAAGAGATGTGCCTTGCAAATGCCCAACACCCTTTTCCAGAACATCCTCAGAAGTACCATGGTAAATCGGAAGATTCACTTTAATCGAAGGAATCTCAATGGTTCCCATGACACCATTACCTGTTACATTACAAAGAGATTCATACTCTTCTGCATCTTTTGACATAATGTCCTTATCAAAAGGGTCCGTCAGCACTACATGACCATTGGCAAGCGTTTGATTATACACATCTGCCCGATGATGTTCTTCTTCCTGAATTTCATCATCAACATTGTCAATCTGCTTGTCAATTGCCGAACACTGCGATGCGGTCCGATGGTCAAACAAAAAGTTTGAAACAAACGGATACGCAATCGCAGTCAACGGCAAGATGAGGAACAGGAGCACCATCAATATTCGTTTGATAATACTCCATACTCTCATTTAATTACTCCTCAGAACCTGCTTTCTTAGCCTTGCGACGAGTTGCTACAATAGCACCGCCCGCCAGAGCTGCACATCCGCCAACTACCAGCAGGATAGAACATGTACCACCAGTTGCAGGCAGGATGAAGTTCTTGTTATTCACGACATCCAGAGCAATGATAGCATTCTCAGAAGTAGCTTCTTCGCCCTTGTTACCAGGCGTATATGTATGCTCCTTCATTTCAGCATCCACGCCGTCCACAGTGGCAGTAGCAGGCTTGATTTCACCGATGAACATGTCAGTCTTACCGATGGTACGACCATTGGCATCTTCAACGGCCGGACGAGCACCCTGATTTTCACCAAAGATTTCATCCACAGAAGCATTTACGAGAACACCGTTCTCATTGTAAATACCACCCTGATAAGCATCAATGATAGCATCCATAGCTGCTTCATCCATACCGGTTACACCAGCAACAGAAGCCTGGATATCACGGTCAGTCGGAGTAATCACAACATTGATTGTGTCTTCCAACAGAGTATAGCCGTTGTCGGTTGCAACTTCGGTCAGCTCATAAGAGTCAGCTTCCAGACCATAAATCACGAAGGAACCTTCATGAGGAATGAAGTCAGTAGCCTCTTCTTTGTGAATGGTCTTGCCAGTCACATAGTAAACATTGGCCTCTTCGTTGTACTCAGCAATGACATAGTAGCTGTCAGTATTGTTGTACAGCTTGAACTTAACTTCTTCGAAGTTACCCTTCTCATCAGAGAAGTGCTTTGTCAGGTCGATTTCATATGCGTAAACATAGTTACGGTCTTCCAGTGTATTGAAATACACATCAGATGTACGCTGCCATTTCAGAACAACGTTATTCGGGTTACCGTCGTCACCCACAACCAGGGTATCGTCGGAGTTCACAGTAGCTGTATAGTATACAACCATGTACAGGTCAGAGTAACTGTTGTTAGAAACCTGACCAGCACCCTGTCCGGCAATGTTGGTACCGTTCACGCCTTCACCGTTCAAAGCATTGAGACCTTCTTCAGTGATGATAACTTCCATCTTTTCAGCACCGTTGGTCCATTCCATACCAGTGCCAGGGTCAGTTTCGGTCACGGTCTCAAAATACTCACTGTGCTGACCATCGTTGTTAGCCCAGATGGTAACTGCGTTTCTTGTATTGTTTGCTGCAGCATCAGCTTTGTTGTCATAGAAAGCAATCTTGACATCTTTATTGTATGTCAGACCTTCAGACAGAATATCAGTGAACTGATACTGAGACAGAAATGTTGCCTTGTCAGTGATGCGAGGCAGCTTGGAAACCAAAATGTAGTCCAGCACGTCACCTGCAGAAGCCGTTGTTGTATCACGATATTCGTAATCGTAGCTGTAATCAGCACCCTGACCTTCACCAGCAACAGTACCATCACCGTTCACATAACCGCCACGGTTAGCAACATATGCCTTGTCATCAGTATCAGCGCTCAGTTCATCTGTGTTATGTTCATCATTATGAACAACCAGAGCACCGCTGCCGTCAGCCTCGTTATAGTCATAACGTTCGCCGGCATTGATAGTACCGTTCTTGTCATGAGTGAAAGTACCTTCACCAGCAGTACCGGCAGTCGTGGAATAAGCGTTACGCACGCTCTTGTCCAGAGTCGGGTTACCAGTCTGGTTCTTCGGATACACGGTCATGTCATACAGCCATTCCTGACCACCCTTGTCGCCATCGACATCGGTATAATTGGTAAACGGAAGGCTAACAAACCACGGGTTCGTAGTATCTGTAACCTGTTCCGGAACTTCGGTTTCCACCAACAGATACAAACCAAGTTTCAAACCGTCCACATGAGTACGACCATTTTCATCGGTCTTCGGCATCTGCACAGCACCCTCAGTCACCTTTTCGTCCACTGTGGAAGACTGCATTCCATAATTGACCAGATATTCAGCCAAATCAGAACGTGTACTCAGAGCATCCTTGTCCAGTCTCGCTTGCAGGGCCTCTGTCAGCTGTGTACTGGTATAATGCAGAACACCTTCGTTATGACAAGGTTCAGCAACTGTAGCCTCAGTCATGTCATAAGCATCACCGGCATCCAATTTCAAAATCTCGGCCAAAGCCGTCGGAATTTCATAGACCACTTCCACGTTGGTCTGGGTATCCTTCGTATTGCTGTAGGTCTCGATATTACCCACACGCATATACGTGAACTCAACGCCCTCCAGGGCATAATCCTTCATCATCTCTTCCAGTTTAGCATCAGCTTCACCGCTGGCAACTCTGTCACCCTGATGATAAGCACCGGCAGCCTGAGCAGCCGTGATATCATATTTGTAGATGGTCAGAGAACCGGTTTTTGACATATCAATGATGTCAGAATCAGCCAGGTCATTCTGTGTCTGTTTGTTGTTTGTTCCATCTGTACTGTCCTTTGCTGCGAAAACCGGAACAGCCATCAGAGAAGAACAAGCAAGCATGGCAGCCATAGCAGCTGTCAGAGTTTTGTTCAAAAAGCATGATTTCATAGGAATCAATGTCTCCTTTCTTACTTGACAATCTCTTATTTTCGTGCGCCTCAACCGACGGAGCCTGATACGTAGAAAAAAGCGACAGTGTTTACAACACGTCTTTCATTCCGGCGGATGGCCCGTCGGATGAGAACCAATGTCGTGCATGGATTTAATGTTTGCGTCCCCGAATCACACGAACCAGAATCAGAATACCACAAAACAACAGTGTGATTGGCGGTAAATACTGCTGAACCAGAACCTCCAGATTCAGAACGTCATCTTCTTTGTCAACGGGACCCAAAGGCTTCGCAGGTGCCTTTGTATCATCTGACGGTGTCTCGGCAGGTACCTCATCTTTCTGAACAGGTGACTCAGTCAACTGCTCAGTCACACGCTCACAAAAAACCAGATATCGCTCTGGTCCGCCACCGATAACATAAGGATGACAGCTGACCAATGTCAGCATATCCTTTCCTTCCTGGATAAGAACCTTCTCAGAATCCTGCGGATTCACCACTGTAGCATCAACGGCTCTATAAGTCAAAGTTTCCCACGGAGTATGTACATAGACCAATGAACCTTCCACCATACGGTCGATAAACTGGAAATATGCATTTCCTCGCCAACCTCGGTGAGCTGCAATGACACAATTCGTATTCGCCCCACCTATCGGCATGCTCGTTCCTGTCATGACAGCAGCTCCATTCGCAAGATGCTCTTCCGTCGTATTAACATACAACGGGAGCTTCACTTTCATATCAGGAATTTCCACAATACCAAGAGCATCAAGTCCATATTTCGCAAGCATGTCCGGTGCATTGGAACCACTCCACGCATCGGACACCGCTTGACCCTCTGTATTCAGTCTTTGATTATACGCTTCAAATTCCTGATACAGTTCGGAATAGACACTCAGATTAGGGCCAGAAGAACTCTGAGCTGAGTTTTCATCATTCTGCTGATGGCCACTCGATTCTTCACTTTGTTCCGGAAAAGCATCTGATGAACCAGGAACCGAAGCATCATCCTCATGCATCGCTTCCAATGATTGCTCGATGGCCGCTACACGTCGGTCCATCCGGTAATCCCGGACATACGGCGTCGCAAGCAACGCTACACCAGCAACCACAAGGGTCGTGCTCAGGACGGCTTGAATTATGCGTCCTATCTTCATCTCATCTGTTTTTCCTTTCCGATATGCCATTTTTTCACGTATCAACCTGCACTTTCAGCAGGCACATGTATACTATAGCACCTGCAGCCAAAAAAATCAACGGGTTTTTGAAAAAAAATTCCTCATTTTTCACGCTTTTTCAAAGACAATCTTTTTTCTAACCTCTTACATATTCGTTTTTACAACGTATACAATTTACAAAAACTAACGGGTGAGTTCACAAGGACCAAATTCAACAAAAAGATATTAACTCTTGCAAAAAGTGATATATTCACCCAAAAAAGCATCATGGTCCAAACCACAGGAAGGAGTATCTCATCCATATGCGAAATCCAAATAACTACGCAATCTTATATGGATTGTTAAAACATGACCCCATTATTCATCCCAATACGGATGGTTCTAAAAGAGTACAGATTACCCTGCTCGTCAACGACAATGGCAACACCATCGAAATGCCATGCCAAGGATTTCTCCCGAAAACATACAAGGGAACCGGACCTTACGGCTATCTCAAACAAGGAGAACCCGTAGAAGTAGAATGCTGCATCCGAGCAAGCAAACAATGGGGAATCAATCTTCAAATTGACCAGATTTCCTTCGGGAAAAACATGCAACAGAAGAGAGCACAGATGTTCTCTGAAGAAACAACATCTACCCAGGCTATACAGCCTGATACCGAAACGAGCAATACAGACATTCAAACCGTCGCTTACAATGATGACATCCCTGATTTCGGCGAAGAATTGGAATTTTCATAAAAATAACTGCGGCCAGTCCAACAAAATGGACGAACCGCAGTTATTTTTTTTCTTTTAAGCCATCGGACCGGCAACAATATGTGCATCATCACCCGAATCACCATCATTCGTATCATCCGCTACGCATTTGCAGTTATGAACACGAACAAGCCCCTTATAATTCGGCTTCAATGCAGGCTTGCATCGTTTCTCCCAATCCGAACTGGTTTTGTACATCGGATTCTCCCAATTGGTCAAATGAAACTCAGCAATCAAAGGCTCAGCGGCATCCATACGATGGGACGGCCGCACACTCGTTGCCGGAAAAGACCAATCCGGATACAAATCCTGTACCAAAATCCGTAAATCTTTGATAAACACAGGCCTTGACTTAATATTTCTATCACCACTGTTTGTCTGTTTGTACCATGCACAGTACAAATCATACAAAAATGCCACCGGAAGCAAATCCCATACAAACTGGTCCATATATTCTTTCAAGAACTCACGAATCGGGTCCACAAAGTCCTTATATTCTTCCAAAGCCGTACGACAAATATCCGGAACATCCAGTTCATAGTAATACATATGCAGAACTTTGTAAAGTACATATTCCAACACCTCCTGCCTTTGCAGATAGTCATGTTTGATGTACTTCCGTTCTTTGCCAGTGAAACATTTCGTAAACGGAACAAAGACCTGCCTGCGATAAAACGAGTCGGATTTATCCTTGATACGAGGCATCTCATTCAAACATTGAACCATAAAGCCATGAAACTGATAAGATATCGGAGTCTTGAACTTCCGGTTAATCTGAATCACATCGCCTGTAACCACAGCTTTCAAATTGGCCGCCTTGTCAATATATGTACCGACATCGTTTTCATCTACGATGATTGCGGATGCATGCGTCAAAGGTTCCAGCATAAAGTCTTTTCCAAAATCCGATAACGGAATAGATGTATATGTCCCATCACCGCAAAGCTGACGCATCAACTCACAGAGCGTACCTTTGCCGTTATTTCCGGATTCCGAATAAAACCAGGCTGACTTGTCCCAATTCACTAAAGGACGAATGATAGCACCCAAAACCTGCCACAACAAATTCACCACGCCAGGGTCATCCGATAACTCATCCACCCAACTTTCCACATCCCAATCCGTACCATCATCCGCATTATGTATCACAACATTGGATGCTGCAGGATTATAATTCACTCGTGATTTCGACAAAAATACGAGACTTGGGTCAAATGGTTCCAGAATCTTTGTCTTGTAATTAAACAAGCCATTATTCACAGCAACCATATCCCGATTATCACAGACGGTTCTTTCCTCAGCCAACAGGCGTAAATCACTCAGAACTTCGTCAAACTCACGCATGGTCAACCCATAATGATAACGCTTCGCCTGTCTGTGAAACCATTTGATATTCGTCACATACAAGCCCTCATCAGGACCACAATCCTGATAAGCAGCCAACATACCTGTATCTGACGAAGGGTCTTTTGCTGTAACAATATTGATAATCGAATAGGAGTGGTACATGATATCTGCAATCTGACTGGCCGTCAATTCCTGCTGATGCTTCCACTTATCCCCTGTACCAGTGGCATTCGCCAAATCAATGGCCTGATTCACCTCACGCAAAACTTCAGCCTCTACTGTATCAGGGTCACGCAATTGTGCATCAGAAAGACCTTGCAGGCATTCCCTGGTCGCCTCACGAATCAAAGCAAGTCGAGAACGGGCAGAACCTGTGATTGTCTGTGTAATATCTGACATAATCACACCTCCTGCTTATTTCGTATCTATCACATTAGTCCGTGAAAGATAATCTTCAAATTCCCGGCGTTTGATACAAATTCGACGACCCACATATAAAACAAACGGACAATCAGGCTGCTTTGCCATCTCCCGAATCAAACCTTCACCCAGCCCGCTGCAAGCAGCTGCCTCCTTCACACTCCAAGTCAGCTTGTCCTTCAAAGGAACGTCCACCCGACGCTCCTGATTTTCATTCTTAGTCATGTTCCCATGCTCCCTTCCTCATTTATCAGACGTTGTACACCTATTATACAAAACACGAACCACAAAAGTCAATAGGTTTTCGTAATGTTTTGTGATATTTCGTAATTTTTGGTGATAAACTCACAAAAACACACGTACACGCGCGCGAACAACATAGAACACAAACATATCTCACTCAGCATTGTGCAATTTACACAAAGAAAACACATAAACAAATTGCACAAAAAACCTAAAGAATACAACACCATCTACAACAATTTGCCAATAACAAGTAGCTGTAGCACAAATTTGTAGCTGGAATTGTAGCGCTGTAGCGCTGTTGTAGCGCTATAAAATGCGCTACGCTACGCATTTTGTCCCGCAGTCCGTGAGGAAAAGTCCTTTTTGTAGCGCTGTAGCGCAAAATTTCAAATCCTTTTTATATAAATATTTACAGAAATATCCCTTGTGAATTTACACAAAAGAATCAAACGGACTTTTCCAAAAAAATCTTACAGAAAGAATAAGGGTGATAAGAATATTTATATATACCCGCGCCTGCGTAAGTAAATATATAAGAACTACGCTACTAAGCTACAAAAACATAGGGGTAAACCCCCTATTTGTGTTCTAAATTTAACGCGGCCGAGAAAAAGTAAAATATATAATATAGCACTCTTTTCAAACAGCTACATTCACCATTTTCGGTAATACGCAAAAATATGCAATCAAAAATATACAACATATTTTTTATAATATAGTTTTCTGTTTTTACCGCTACAACGCTACAAAACAGACTTTCTTCCACAAACACAGAGATAAAACCTGTAGCTAATAGTATTTTGTAGCGCTACATTACCGCTACAGCGCTACATTTTCCGCTACAAAATACCTATTTTATAACCTAATAGGTTATAATTCCATGTAAAATACAACATTATCAAACACTTGTTCGATAACAAAAAGACAAATTCATCATGTATAATTATTCACACATTCAAATGTAGCTACATTTTTTTATAATATAGTTTTCTGTTTTTACCGCTACAGCGCTACAAAACAGACTTTCTTCCACAAACACAGGCATAAAACCTGTAGCTAACAGTATTTTGTAGCGCTACATCACCGCTACAGCGCTACACTTTCCGCTACAAAATACTTGTTTTATAACCTATTAGGTTATGATTTCATGTAAAACACAACTTTCGCATCCTACATTACAAACAATAACATGGTCAAAACAAAAGAAAACAGGTTCACTAACCGTGTATAAACTATGCATAAATCCATTTATCCCGTCTTTTCTGTCATATGGCAAACAAAAAGAAAGAAAATCCATACACACTACACTCATGTGTAGACCAACGAATCACCGTTTTCTTCCTCATACTGAGGTGTTGTAGCTCCGCTACACACTGTAGCTACTAAAGATATGGCTACGCGCGCACAAACACATCAACACATCTGTACCAACCAAAAACGACTCCTCGCCTATCATACGTCCATACAAGCCCGTATTTGCCTCCATAACGCATTTTACACATCAACCCTATATCCTGTATACCCTAACGATAAAAATGCCGTAGAAAGCCACACAGGCGTCTCTACGGCAATTCTGACAAAACAAAAGGCAGCTCTGCATACACAGAACTGCCTTTTTTTCATTAACCCAGCTTATCAGCCAGATTTTTTGCAATGATGAACAGACCTTCTCTGTTCAGGAAACGGCTGTAGCGAGAATCCAGATACAATACCGGGAACATGACATCTTCACCACCCAGGGACTTCACAGCCGCCAAAAGATGGTCATAGAACTGGTCCTTAACAGGTGTTGCACCACCGCCATAGACATACAGAACTTCCACAAAGGAACCTGCTTTTGACATGACCTTATGGAACTCATTGAGAACCTCAGTAACGAAACCAAGAATTTCTTCGTCCACAACACGTTTTACTTTGTTGTAACGAGCCTGCTGAAGAGGAGACGGCTTCTGCTGCATAAATTCAGCCAGAGCCTTCCGACTGCCAAAAGGCATGTTCGCAGCCACCAGACGCTCCCTTGCCTGCTCCAGAACTGTTCCGTATCCCTTTGCAAATGTTCCGGAAGCATCGGCATTGAAATGGCCATCCTGGAACACAGGGAAATTGACCGTACCTTCACCGATATCAATACCGACCGTATTCTTTGCACACAGAATATCTGCCGATGTAATTCCCTCAAAAGCAAAACCATGCTTTCTCAGGTCACCCAGCATTGCATCCATCAACTGCGGAGCATTCGGACTGTATGACAATGCATACTGTGCAGAAGCACCCTCAGCCAGAACCTGAACATCCGACACACTGATTTCAATGCGAACAGGCTGTTCAAAATTATGAATGCTGACCATATGCGTCACATCTTTGAAACGGGATGCATAAATCTTACGATACTGCATGTATTCCGTAATCGGAAGAGCCAATGCCAAACGAGCATCAATCTTCACCAGGTCTTTCGGAAGTGCATGATGCTGATTCCAGTATTCCTGCAGAGCCTTACCTGCAATACTTCCGAGAATCAGAATGCTGGACAAATCCTGAAGAGCTTTCGACTGAGTAGAAGATACATCAAACTCCGCCATAGATTTACCAGAACTGATTGCCCTCATACCGAACAAACGCTTTGTAGCATCCTGTACGGCCGGCGAATCAAACGATGCTTCCATCTCATTGAAGATATCAGCAATCACACTGCCTGCTTCTGACTCCGGAACGGGAATCGTATAGTTTGACGTCTGAAACGCCACACCCGATAGAAAATCAATTCCTGTCGGCTTCTGCTTGTCAATAGACGACACGCCTTTCACATAACCGTTACCGATATCCAAACCGGCTACCATTTTCATCTGATTGTTTTCTGTTTTAACTGCCATAATACATTTCTCCTTTACTTATCTATGTTATTCATTTGCATATCACATCTGCCGGTCTTATAGACTCAACAGCTGTTCCGGGTCAACAAACCCATCATCATCCGTTTGTTTTACAGGTGACGTAACCTGTGCCTGCGGCTGTGATGTCATACCAACAGACAATTCATTTTGTTTCACATCAGTTCGTTCAGACATCCCCAAAGATGTCTCATTCTGAGCCGGTGCTATCTCCTGTCCTTTCTGCGCTACCTGGAGCATCTGTTCTTTCATCTGTGCTTCGGCATTTGTCGGTCTACCAACTTTCGGCTTAGGAAGCACCGGACGGCAAAACACGTCATCAAATCCATTGATTTCCACATCAGCTCGAATCAATGCTCGAATCGAATCTGAAACATTGTTTTGTTTCTCCATCCACTCCAACACAGATACATCCTGGACAGGAACACTTAGCTTGAATTGCTTTTTCTGTACGGTTTTTCCCATGTGTTCCATCCTTTCTGTACCAGCCTTTCCCCATTTCTGGACCAAGACTGTTCCTTTGTTGTACCTCTATTATAACCTAATAGGTTATAGATGTCAACCCTTTTAGGTGAAAAATTGGGGAAAATTTTATACCCTATTTTTCCCCAATACGGGACCAATATGGGTCCCAATTAAGGACCAATTTGGTACCTGTTTAACAACATACCTATTTTATCTCATAAATGAGTCCAAAACAAGGCCAAATTTGGGACCAAATCCGCACCTATCAAAATCCATCCCATAAAAGGTCCAAAATCAGGTCTCATTTCAGGCCCTATTCAGTACCCTATTTATTTCTGTTTATCACCACCTTTCATAAAAAGATAAGAAAAACAGTCCCTTTTTAATATTAAAAGGGACTGCTCATACTTATTCCTCATCCAAACTATGGGCTATATAATCCGACACAATGTCAGCCACATCATCATCATACTCATCATCTCTGAAAAAATCAGGATAATTTTCACGAATCATCGCTGTCCGATGTTCCACAGGCTGCTCATTCACTACAATATCCTGTTCTGACATGGAAACAGATGTCGCCTCCGGCAACGGTTCCTCTACTTCTGTAGGTTCGCGTCCTTCAGCCATATCAATTTCTTCATCACTCAATCCAGCAAACGGGTCTTCATCCTCTACAGCCACAAATACAGAAGCATCTGTCGCATCCTCTTCTGTGTCAAAAGGATTCTGCCAGCTATCCCTCATTTCATCTTCAAAACCGGATTGAATATCATTCTGAATATCATCCAAAGACAGTTCTTCCAGAAAATCAGGAACTTCCTCAAAACCAACATTTTCTGTCACAGGTTCAGCGGAAACAGATTCCTCCATTGCAACAGACTGAGATACACGCACATCATGCTCCATATCTTCTTTCTCAGCATATGTATTCGTCTGTTGTAAATTTGTATCAGCAGGCTTATCAGAAACCCTCGTATGTGACTGATTTTCCGTCGGTTTTGTCTGACCAAACGTCCCATGCCGAAACTGAGCTAACTCATTATCCAACATATTGGAAATTTGTTTCATAAACGGAACTTTCCTATCAGATTCCGGCCAATCCACAGAACTCGGCTCTGTTTCAAATGAAATACCTTCCAAATCAGAATCATCCAAAACAACCTCCGGAATTGTCTCATCCTGTGCCACAGATTCCTCAAACGCATGTTGTTCCGGTTCCAACAAATCATAAATACTTGTAGCTCGACCAAATTCATAATCCGGATTATTCGGGACAACCTTTTCACTGTGGAATTGTAACATCAACTTACCATCCAAACGAATACCAGAAGATGATAACTGCCCTTCAACAGCATACACTGTACCTCGGCCCTGCAAACCATGTACCTGTACAGCCTCCCCTTTCATCAACGCACGACATTCGTCAATTGTAAACAGATGTCCTCGGAACGTACGATTAAAATAAGCCGGCTCACCATTCCACACACCTTCGTAATATATAACATCGCATTCAGACATGTTCACCAAATCCTTTCTCTTATATTCATTTTGCCTTTATTATAACATGTAACATCCTCATTTATCAAGACATAAAACAAAAAGGACCGGTAAAACACCAGTCCTTTTTATAATCAGGAACCAATCTGACGTCCCATATGTGTCAAACTATCCCATGCCAGTTGGAACCAGGGAAAAATAATCTCCCACAACAGACCTGCCGCTCGAAATGCTGCTGAAAATACAGTATTTATCCACGCCTGCACATACAAAATACAAGTCGCGACAGGTGTTCCAACAAACAATTGGGCCAACGATTGAAGCACATCATACTTGAACAGCTCTGCCATAAAAGGCACATTTTCCTGCGCAAAAGCACTTTGTCCAAATACATGGGCAATCTGAATCAAAATCAAAAGCATAACGCCTGAAAAAACCAATTTTCCAAGACCTTTAATCAAAGACCAGACAATCCCGACAATCAGCAAAAGTACAAAAATTCCCCGAAGAGCATCTTCAGAAAACCAAGCAGGATTCAGTTCATCTGTCAACTTCTGTACAGGGTCCCAAATTTGTGTCATGGCCAGCATTCCCATCCTGACCACCTCCTCCTTTTTTAATCGTCAAACAGGCCATCAAACGGATTCAACTGAGCATTCCGTTTCTTCCGTTCTTCTTCCCGTTTTGCATCCTGAGCTGCTTTTGCTTCCATGTAACGTTTTGCTACAGATACACCCAACTGGCCTGTACCTGTATATCCACCAATGACACTATCATCACGTTTCGGCAAATCCATTTTCTTACCTGTTTGTGTTTTATAACGATATGCCGGAAGCTGATTTTTCCATGCTTCCTGTTGATGGACTTCCCGCAAATTCTGACGACCACGACTTGACACAACCGGCTGTTGTGAAACATCATTTGTTCGAACAGCTGTAGCCGCATAATCAAAATTTGCGGAAGGATGATTCAGTTTCTTACTCATTGTTCACATCCCTTTCTGATTTATCATTTTTCACACGAGCAATCCTCGTATAGTGCTTTTATTATACAAAAGAAATCTTCCATAGACAAGCCCTGAAAAATGAAGCGGAAAGGAAAGCCAAATTCCTTTCCGCTCATTGTTAAAACGTATTGTAACTATCAATACATTTCATAAGACATTGATTCAGAAGTAGATTCTTTTACAATCTCAGGCACTTCCCTCGAAGACGTCGTTTCAGAACTCTGTTCTTCTGTCTGCTGAGCCTGCTGAGTCTGCTGTGATGCTTGCATCTGCTGCTGATAAGCCTCCTGCTGAGACTCTTGTGCAGCAGTCTGTTCAGTCTGGTCACCTGTCATAGACTGGTCAGATGTTACGCCATACGAATCGGCATACGGAGTCACACCTGCAATACCTTCAAAATAACTCTTATCCTCTTCTGACAAGAAATGATATTTTGCATCCAAAGCAGCCATAGTCTGATAAAACGGAGTTGTTTCTGCTTGCATTACATTTTCCAACCCTTGCATAGCCAAAGCCTGCATCTCCGGGTCACTTCCATACATCGCAGAAATCTGTTCTTTCGCAGCATCACTATACGCAGCAAATCCATCCTGCATAGCTTTACATTCTGCAACCAAGTCTGTAGTCATCTCTTTCGTCAGCTGACCATCTTCTCCTACACCAGACATAGTCTTTTCCGCAAAAGTATTCATGTTTGCTTGCATCATTTGAGACAACGGCTGCAAAGTCGTAGCATCCATAGAACCAGCAGCAACAAAAGCTCCGCTTTCAGCAGCCAAACGGCCACCTTCCGTCATAGCTGATTTAATATCAGCGGCACCTTCACGACCAAGCTCCATTGTCACAGTACCTGTATTTACCTGAAATCCATTCTGGATATTTCGCACTTCAGCATCCATACTATCCATCTGCTGTTGTGCTTGCTGCTGTGCAGCATCTTCTTTCTGATGTTCGCCATTGAAATATCCTTTGACATTATTGATATAATCCGAAATGCCAGAAAAACTATCAGGCAAAATATCCATTTTCTGCAGAGCCAAAACTCCCAAAGAACCGGCAGCAATACCTACCAGTTTGTTACCTGTCAATTTAGACAGCAAAGTAGAAGCCAAACCAGCTTGCAAAACAGTCATACCTCCAGAATCCAACAAGGAACCAAGGTCTTTACCTTTTGTCATCTGACTAACCGTAGAACCCGCCAAACCAGCCATAGTGCCATTCATTCCGAGTTCTTGCATAGTTGATTGCACCATAGACCCTGCCAAATATGAAGAATCAATGCCCGTTTGCCCTGTCTGAGCAGCTTGTGCCTGGTCTACCGTATTCATTGCCTGTTCCTGAGTTGGAACAGACTCCTGTTGCGTTTGTTCAACATACTCAGTTTGCCCCTGTGTATCCATAGAAGCATCTGTAGAAGCATCAAAACTTCCACCATCACCGCCATGTTCAACACCAAAGCTACCGCCTCCGCCACCATGTTCCACATCTTGTGTCATGTCAGCTTCCGTTTCCTGCAAAGCAGCATCTGATGCCTGTTTCGCCAGCAATTCTTCCTGGGACAACTGTTCCGTTTGAGTCATCGTTGTATCTGTCATTATCAAAATCTCCTTTCCAAATGAATTATCTACGATAAGTCTATCACAAAATAAACGGAATACAAGATATCCAACTCATAAACCATCAAACAAAAATACTGCACTGATGACTTTCATCAGCTTGCCATTTCATCATATGATAAAACGCAAAAGCATCCATATTCTCCCATGCAATACGCCTTGGTAAAAGATAATCCTGTACCAGTCGCAAACGAGACACCGTCTCATAAGACCGATGCCACGCCGTTGCCTTTGATGTATGTGAAACCTTATACGAATCTTTATCCAACAAAACGATACAAGCATCCAAATTCACACCCGTTTGTTTCGCAGCAAATTGCTCCCAATGATAGACAGGTTCTGCAATAATCATCCCAGGCTCTAAAATACACGTACGAAATGCATTCATCTCTTCACTGTACCAAGACAAAGAAGATTCTCCAGTAGCCGGATTATCAGATGCATCCGAAGCAGGAACACCAAACAAACATTTACGATATTTATCAAATACACACGCCAACAAACCACGCTTTATTTCATGATAAACAGGCTGCGTCAACAGAATCACATAACGCTCAGGCGCTACCTGTAAAATATCATCCTGAACTACTTGCAATTCACACTTATTCCCATGATACAGCACATGAATGCAACAACAATTTGCCGCAGCCGGTTTCCACATGCTATCCAAAATAGGCTCAATTACATATCCCACTTGACGATATTTTTGCAGCAAAGACCATTGCTTCTCATTCAGCATCATATATCCCTCCATTTTCATCAGATATTCTTTTACTATTATACCACATTTATGAGCAAAAAGAAATCCATAAAAGACATAAAAGCCGACCCCCTGAAGCAAAAACTTCAGAGAGTCGGCTTTCTTTTATATATGACTCAGAAAGGAGGCAAACTCATGCCCGACTTGCGATGACATCCTTTTCTCGACAACAGGATACCAACGGAACCAGTGATTCATCCGCATCATCAGTATATAACAAATCCCAGACAAATGCAAGCCATTCCCTCAAAGATTTCGTGAATGTTCTATGAACATATTGGAATCCATAAACCAGATTTCCAGACCATCCAGAAACAGGAATAAACTCACGTTCCGAATTTGTTTGTACTGCAGACTTACGAGCATATGCTGCTAATTCCGGAAGCATCCATTCCATCAAGCGGTCACATACTGTATACAGCAATCTTCGACCAGCTCTTTGATACTTCCACAAAAACACACCAGCTACTGTCAAAAAAACCGTTGAGCCAAACAAAGCTACAACAACCATTTCAACAGGCAAGGACATCTCAGTACCAAAGATACTTGTGGTAATCAAGCTGCCACCAGAAACAACCGTCTGAACAACGACCTCAACCAACGCCATCACAGATGACAACAGTTCAATGACAACTGTATAAAGGAATCCAATCATCAACATTTCAGCTATCATGGACAATACAGTCGCAATAACCTGAGAAATGGACTTCATGACACCCAAAGCGGCAGCCGGCAAAGCCGTCATCATCTGCACACCTTTACGTAAGACATTAAACAATGCACCCATCAAATAACACAAGCCAACGATAGAAACAATCATCAGCAAAACAAATCCGTTTGCAAAATACAATGCTCCAGTCACGCCACTACCGGCTGTAGTTACAGCATAATGAGAATAGCGGCTACCTACGTTAGCTGTATTACTGTTAGAATACATAACTACGCCTTCCGAAGAAAACTTGGATGACAGATAATTATACAAAGACATTGTAGACAAACCACCCTTATTCGAAGGGTCAACACCTGCATTCATCACATCAGAACTAAATGTATGGTCAGGATTTGTATAAATCAGTGTATTCTCACTTTCTGAAACACTCAAAGAACCGTTGCTCAGCAAATTGAAACCGCGCCATTTACTTGGGTCCGTAAACAATTTACTGTTTTCTTCGGCTGTCCGTCCTGTCCAATCTTCCATCTCGTTCACAGAATCATACATGTTATAATACGTATCTTCACCCTGAAGAACTTCGGAATCAAAATCCTCTTCTTCACCACCCTTACGACGACCAGATTCATACGTACCATCCTGAGCTTTCTCATTCATCACTTCGCCTACTGAACTTTCCCAGTTTGACGGATAATAAAAACTACCGCTCAAATAACTGGTCAGCAATGAATAACACTGTTTAATACTTTCATCATCCAGTTCTTCATCCGTATGCAATGCATTGTTACTCCAATCCAATGCATCAGAACCACCGGCAATCATGCTGATATCATCATTGACAACGTTGTTCGTCTTATTCAAAGACAATACTGTATCACGAAGTGTACCAACTGTGTCGCCTGTAGCTTCGCCTCCCAAATTGGAATCCGAAACCAACAACTCAAATGTACCAGTTGAAGGCGACAACCGGCTATGCTCGGCCCATGCACCAAAATCCAGGAATGTCGATGCAACCACTTGCGTAGCAGGTGAATGTACATCCTCAGATTGAACCACAAAATAGGTCAACGTATTGGTATACAAAATTCCCAATACAGGAATACCAATGGCCAAAAACGCAACACGGAACAAGAATGACAAAATCTTATGGCTTGCAACCTGCTTGTCAAATCGACCATTCAACAGACCTGTACCAAAAAAGATACCAAACACAATCAAAACCAGCGAAACAGGAATTACAAAAGCCCATGACCAACTGTTCAATCCATTATAAATAGAACTCAACAGATTGGCAAAATTCTTATACGTACCACTGTTTACAATGCTTTTCAAAGCCGATGATAACAGGTTCTCGTCCATTTCCTGAACTGTCTCCGCCAAAGGTGCAAATCCAGGAATCGAAACAAAGAAACGGAACGGATTTAATAAAAGCATCAAATCAATGAACCAGCCAAACAGTTTTGCTGCCACCAATGACAACGAAAAGACAACAAGCATCATCGAACCTGTAACATTTCTTACCGAAAGACCAGGTGTCTTGATACCGTACTCATCCAAGCCCATTTGTGCCAACAAACGGCCATACTGTGCATAACGCAATTCATCTGTCATAGATGCTTGCTTCAATGCATCATAAGATACTGCTGATGATGTCTTCGAAAGATTTGCAATAATACCTTCTGTAAATCCTTTCTTAGCATCTCCATATCCCAACAAAGCACCTGCGTTACCAGGATTACCGACTGACGGTAAATCATGACTATCCTTCGCATTCGCTGACAACGTATTCGAAACGTATGCTGTCAATGCTGAACTGATGGAATACATATCTTGCCGAATCGGGTCAGCTGATGCAGGAACCACATTCTTATTCTGCACAGTTTCCAAAATAATATGGAACAACTGCTGATAAGAAGCATCCGTATACGAATAAAATTCGTAAGCATTTACGCCGGAATGGTCAGCATCGGATTGATTATACTGCAAATCACCACGATGTGTCTCAAAAAATTTCTCATTTCCGGAATCATCAGGCAATTCAGGCCTACCTAAATCAGCAGTTGGAGCACCAACCCAAACACCAGAACTCCATTCTGACTGATAACAGTTCGGATTTCCATGATAACCAGAACCAAGCATATGTACACGGTCTGTATAATACAATTTTGTACCAGCTGCAGCATCCCAGATATCAATCACAGAACCAGCAGAAGTCAACGCAGCGTTCCATTTCTTAGCCCAGAAACCAAACAACTCGTTTTTACCCTTCTCAATAGGTTCCTCATCACCCGTACCACCGCTACCGCCAATCAATACAGAATCCGGCAAACGAGAATCTGACGTATATGCATTGCCAAGCGCACTCAGACCATCATAGACCTTTCCGTTGAGCTTCACACCATTAGGAGGCATGCCAATCCAATATTCCTGCACTTTCGCATTCAACAGCCATTCTCCAAGACCACCTTCAGCGTCTACCACTTCACTATAACGAACAGCTGCCTTTTTCCAATGAGTTTCTTCATAGGTCTCCCATTCATACTGCTTTTCACCAGTATCGGAATCTACCCACCGTGTACGAGTCTCTTCAACAATCTCAGTTTGTCCTGTATCCGGATTGGTAACTTCTACTTCCACCGTATATTCTTCCTGAACTTTATCTTTGATGTTGCCTTCCAACTCTACCTTCTTCAAACGCTCATGCGTAAAGGTAACCGTATCGTCCACATCCTGAAAACCCATCCAAAACACAACAGCAGCTTCTGAACCAGGAAATGTGCCACGAAGGTCTGTCACAGCCGCTGAAACACGAGATTTCAGTACATTCGGGTCATTGCTCCAATCTACAAAACGATGGTCCGAATGTTCCAAACCCTCATACTCTTCCAGATTGTCACCACCCGCATCATGGGCCTCTTCATTTCTCAATGCATTTTCCAAATCACTTTTCAGCCATGGTGTATCTGTCACCACGACCAAATGTTCAACGGGCTTTTTATCTTCCGGCGGGTCCGCAAAGACCGGCTGCACCGCAGTGAATGCAACCACACACAGCATCACGCCGGCGGCCGCCCGTTTCAGCCAATGCGTGACCTTACGCCGCGTATCTCGTCCCATACGCAATACCACATCCTTTCTTTATTCATTTATGAGAAACCACGTCCCGTTCGGACAGGATGCAGTCTTCTACAACCTATTTTACCTCATATTTGAGGAAAAAGCAAGACAGAAAAAGAACAGCGGTCCAAAAAGACCGCTGCTCTCATATCATATGACAGCCTCTCTTTTATAGCAAACTAAAAGACAACCCCTGCCGCCACGACAATAACGTAACAAAGCAAAGATATTGACACACCAAGTGTACGAACCTCGGCGCGATTTTTCAAATTAGCCGTCAGCAAACCTCCGCCTATAATTTGAAACATTGCTATGATTACAGCTGACAATATCAAAGAAACAGCCCAACAGATAATCATCGTAATGATAAACAGCAACGACACTGGCAGGTCAACACGAAGTCCTGTCTGATATGCCTCCACAGCTGCATTATATGCCTGCTGCTTTTCAGCACAGAACACATATGTACCCCAACCACAGCCACATCCTGTAATAAAGGACAATGCATGGGAACACCAAATACGTACCGTTTCCCACGTAACCTTACTGTCTTCACTGCCGAAACCTGTCAAATTTTCTGACAAATTCGAAAACGTCTGTTTTACCTGATGAACTACATCACTCCAACTTTTTTTCTGCTTCTGAGCCATATAGATTCCTCCTTATTATGCGAACTCAAGTTCCTCCCCAAAATCAGGAATTTCATTCACAATATTCGGAACCTCACGCTGTTTCGGTTCTTCACTTGCCTGTACAGGTGCAGCCTCATTCTTTGCAGTCGGCTGTGTTTCCACAGGTTTATCTTCAGATACCGGCTGAGTCACTTCCTGAAACACAGGCTGTTCTGTCTGAACAGGCTGTTGTTCCATCTGTTCTGCAGGTTTAGTCATAGCTTCCGCCTGACGAGCTTTGCCCACTTCCTGACTCTTACGATATTCCACTCGATTAACCTCATATGCCTGATAAATAATATCAGCAGGAATCGTCGGCTTAATTGCAAGCTCCGTATTCTTATCGACATACCACATGCCATAAGCCTCTTTTTCCAAAGGAATATGATAGCTGTTCCGAGTTTTCATATCGGCCGGTGTATTTGCTGCATCAAAAACATCCTTCGGGATATCAATATAGCCCAGACCGTTTTTGGCATCTTCCCAAGGAATTGCAACACTGACAAATGCATCCTGAACATTGTCACGCGTACGAACAAGACGTCGTCCCACACCGACCAAACGGCCATTGAAATCACCAATGTGATACTGTTCAGCCTTTGCTCGAATCGCTGCAAACTTATCCTCCTGTGATTCCGGCTGCACAGTCGATGCAGCACTTTGCTTTTCAACATCTGATGTTTGCTGAACCTGTTCAGATTTTTGCTGTGACAATTCCTTTGCGTGGTCTTTGTCCAGATAATCCATTAACTCATCCAAATACATCTGAGTTTCTTTCCCGCCCACTTCACTGGTCACTTCAAACGGCATCTTACCGCTGTATACACGCATTTCGCCATTACTGCGAACGGCCGCATACAAATTATCATTGACACTGATATCCTGAATGGCCTTTACCGAAACATCATCTGTTGAAACCTGCCGAGGATATGCACCACTGTTATCAAAAACACCACAGCTTACTTCATGTCCTTTTGCACGTTCCGAATCCATCAGTTCCTGTAAATATGCAGACACCTGACCTGCCATTCGTTCAGTCAGGGCCCTGGTTCTTTGTGCCATAAAAAAGCCTCCTTTTACTGATTTATGCTAAAGGATTCGTGCCTCTCCTTATCTCTTATTGTAACAGAGACAAGCGATTTTACAAGATACCTAACCTAATTTTCTTATCATTTTTCTTATTCTTTTTTTTATATTTCTGACTTTCCCTTTTATCCCAACACAAAATTAAAATGCGAGATACTTTATGCAAATCAAAATATGCACACATATTCATATATAAGGAGGTTCGCTATTATGTTAGAACAGGTTGCATTATCTATCATTTCTTATCTCGTAAAAGAATCCAATCTCACAACTGTACAGCTAAAAACTGTTAAAAGCTGGTGTCAAAAAGGTATCATTCCTGCTGATATTCAAAGTACCTTAGCACAGGACCCAGATACACTTTACGACAACTGTAAACAGTTTCTGGTTCAGGAATCCATCCCTCACTGGGCATATGACACGCTTTCCCCATATGCGGAAACTTTTATCGCTCAGACAGATGCGTACTATGACAAATTAGCAGCTGATTGGGCCGCTGAACAGGCATGGAAACAGGAAACCGCATACGGACCATGCTATGACGAAGCGTGGCAGCAGGGTTATCAAGTCTGATAACCCTTCCTTTTTCAACACAAAAAATCACGGGAGCAAACAACAGCCTTAAAATTTTCAAACAAAGAGAGGAGATATCTCATGGCACACATACAATCATTATCAAAATATCAGGCAGACCCCGCACATACTGTTTGCTTTTCCGGACATCGTCCGAAAGGCTTAGGTTTTCGCTACAACAGTAGTGCCTATCGAGAAGCCTCTTATATTACAATGCAAATGGACCTCATGCAGGACTTATCCAAATTGGTCATCGACCATAAAATCACTCGTTTTATTACAGGCGGAGCTCAAGGTTGGGACCAACTGTGTTTTCAGGCTGTCGAAAATCTGCGTAAATTCATGCCTGGATATCCAATTCAAAACATCGTCTTCATTCCATTTTATGGACAGGAAAGCCGATGGATGAGTTTCGGATTATTCGGCCAGGAAGAATATCGACAGATGCTGGAAAAAGCAGATGCTGTCTATGCAGTTCACGATGCATACAGCCCCAATTACAAAACCACCTGCATCTGGCTGAACGACCGCAACAACGCCATGGTAGACGTATCCGGCATTTGTGTATTTCCCGAACTTTTCGGCACTCCTTTGGAAACAAGAAAAGGCGGCACACGCAACTGCTACGACTATGCCATGAAAAAAGGCATTGCCATTCAGAAATTTATTTATGACATCACAGACCAAGATATGCTTCGCAAACATATCTGATATGAAAGGAGACATTATCATGACAAAATTTCAGAATACCATACAGACTGGACAGTCTGTATGGTTCATGGACAGCTATGACAATTTACAAACAGGAACTGTCATCGAGATAGTTCCAACGAAAAATGGCGATTACGTCCATGTCCGCATCGCGCTTGGTGGAACTATGCATACGCCTCGCAATTCCGTCTACGAATCGCAACAGGCTTGCATGGATGCTTTTAACCAAGCACAAAGAAACAAAACCGACGAATACAAACAGACAATACGCAGCATCAATGACCTTGTGTCATTTTGTCTGAATCATACGGTTTCGTATGCTGAAGAATACACCGACTATGCAGCCCGCAAAGCTGTCATAGAACGTGCTTCTGAATTAGGATTGACGATTCCCGAAACATTCTAAATAAACGGTCAATCCACGAGTAGGCGTCTCTTACGCCTACTCATCTTCAAAAGAAAGGAGAATTGATATGAGTCAATTAGACAATTGCCCCTTTTGTGGCAGTACCAAAGTTGACTTGACGTCCATTGCAAAAAATCAATATGCAAAACGTCATATCAAATATCAAGGTATCTGTCACAAATGTTATGCCAGAGGTCCTGTTGCAACTGCAATATTTGACCCTCGACATGAATCACAAGCTGATATTCAACGTAAACTGACAGACGCACAAAACCAAGCTGCTCAGCTTTGGAATCAGCGACATGTCATAGACTATTCAGACTTCGACAGCTGCAAATAACCAATTCAAAAAAATAGGAGACAAACATTATGTCCAATGAAAAACAATATGCATTCTGGAAATATGACCAGCCACCGTACATTCTGTCCGGTGAAATCTTAAAATTTCATCCGTCCGGCGGAGTCTACGTCAAAGGATACGACCAAAATATGACATCCTATTTCACCAAAGAAAGCATCATTGCTATCTTACCTGAAACAGAAGCTCACACATGGGACAACATTATCTCTGCAACGATGAAATCTTATGCAGAAATGATGTCTGCAGCCAGACAACAGTTTACCAATTTACGTATCTGTCTGGAAACACATCCCAAAAACCAAACGAAAGGAGATACCATATGAGTTCCAATCAATTTTTCAGAGCATACGAATCCAAGATTACATGGATAGACGGAAAACCTCACTTTCCTGTCATCTATGGATACTGCTATGTACGCCAAAACAATCGTTCTCAGGATGGCAAACGACTTCGCAGCAAGCCCGTAAAAGGCATTCTCTGTCCGGTCAAATCCAAGAGAGAATACAATAATTGGATTGGCTACGCTAACCACAGCGTATTTCTCCAAAGCTGGGATGCCGGTTTCATCCCCTTGAAACAGACCGTTGACCTGCCTATCGGAGCACTGGCATCTGCTGACGATATCGTATGGTCCAAAACTGTCGGCATATCTTCACGAGAATATGCCGAAACACTGGAAGACGCAACAAACGGATACAATCAGCATATTCTCAAGGAACTCACTACTGATTTTCTGTCTTTCCAGAACGATTGTTCCGAACTTCTCTGTAATACCACAGAACTGGCCCATGCTTTAGCTCTGGTACAACAGGCACTGTTCAATCTGCAAAATCAGGTACAACCAGAAAGGAAGTAACATCATGGACGTCTTTTTCATCAGTGGCTGTACACTGAATCCGGAAACAGGAGAAATAGCACCCTTTACCAGCGAACCAATGTTTCATAAACAGCAAGCCATAGACACCATGCATCAGCTTTATCAGCAAGCATTGCAAGAACATCAGCTGACCAATAATGGTACCTCTGATGCTGAAGGCAATGCCATAAGCGGAGGCTATTTCACACAAGAAGAATGCGGCATCTATGACTACGTAGACTTTGCCTTCGGTCAACTTCTGGAAGTCTTCTATCTCTGCATCAAATCATTTCATCTCAACATCTCATCTTAGTACAGAAAGGAGCCGATTCATATGGCCGATATTAAAATCTATGCATCAAACATTGACGGAAAAACCGTCTCGGATTGTTATCGCCTGGCAAAGAAACCACCTTTACAGCATGCGAAAATCCGAATCATGCCTGATGCACATCCTGGAAAAGGATGTGTCATCGGTTTTACAGCTGCTGAATGGACCTATATCAACCCATCCATCGTCGGAGTTGACATTGGATGTGGCATGTTAGCTGTCCAACTCAAAGAAAAAGACATCGACTTTGCCAAGCTCGATAACATCATTCAGACTTATGTACCCTCTGGGCATGGTCTGCATGAACGTGTTCCCGGTCGCGTTTACAATGCTGTAGACACTCTTTGTGACAAATTATATGCACCTGTTGAAGGTGACAATCGTCAAGGAGTCATTCATTCCATGGGAACATTGGGTGGTGGAAACCACTTTATCGAAGTTGATAAAGCCGCTGACGGCACACTCTATCTGATTATTCATACTGGAAGCCGTCATTTAGGTGCAACAGTTGCTGCTCATTACATCAAACGAGCTATTCGTGAATTACATCACGATGCCGTACAGCAACGAAACGACGCCATTGTACAACGCCTGAAAGCCGAAGGTCGTCCTCAAGATATCCAGAAAACCCTGATGTCACAAGGCAATGTTCCTTATATCCCTGAAGATGATGCCTATCTCTTCGGAAAGGCAGCAAGCGACTATCTTCATGATATGGAAATTGTGCAAGGTTTTGCACATGACAACCGCTGTGCCATTGCCAACATCATTTTGGAACACATGGACCTGCATGCCGAAACTACATTTGAATCTGTTCACAACTACATTGACTTCTACGACCACATCATTCGCAAAGGAGCCATTGCTGCATACAGAAATCAAAAAGTCATCATTCCCATTAACATGCAGGAAGGCTGCATCATCGGAACTGGAAAAAGCAATTCCGATTGGAACTGTTCTGCACCCCATGGTGCCGGACGGATTCTAAGCCGAGCAGATGCCAAAGCATCTCTTTCCATGGATGAGTTCCAAAATGCAATGCAAGGTATCTATTCCACATCCATCTGTCAATCCACTCTGGATGAATCGCCAATGGCTTACAAGAAACTTGACGACATTCTGCCTTTCCTTCAGGAAACGGTCGATGTGGAAGACATCATCAAACCTGTCTACAACTTCAAAGCACATTAAGAAAGGAGACAAGTACATGTCCCAACATCCTGAGCTCACCGTAAAACTTCCCAACGGATACACACTCTGTGCATCCGTTGCCGAAGATGATGCCGAACAACCAGGTATCATCATCTATCTTAAAGATGCAGCAGGGTCTGTATCACAGGACATTGCTGGTATTCATGTAACACCTGACAATCAAATCAGGCATCTGCTGTATGAAGACAGCATGGACGAAAACTACACACGAGAATCCATGATTCCCGTATACAATGAAAACCAATAAGGAGATACACCATGAAACCTATTGACAAAAGCAAGCCCTCCAACAGACGCTGCATCAACTGCGAACATTACAAGAATCGTCTGCCCAATCCAACCCACAATGGACGACCTGGCTGGGACACAGGCGCTGAAGCTATCTGCCCTACCGCCAACAACAAACCCATCAACTACTGGAATTGTTGTCGTCAGTTTACTTGGGAACCCTCCAAACAGTATACTGAATCCAAATAAATGTCATTGATGGAAGCACATGAATAGAAACATTCTATTCATGTGTTTTCACCAAACAAGAAAGGAGAATTGTAATGGCCCCCGTGAAACGCAGAACATTGCAAACCATCAATTATTATTACCAACAAATGCAAAAACACTACAAAGTTCTTGCTGTTGTTCTGTATGGCTCTCAGAATTATCATTTGGACAACCCATTCAGTGATATCGACGCCTATTGCATCATTCTTCCTGATAAAATCCAGGCATCTTTCACCTCGAAAGGTACATTGAATCCAAAACAGGATATGCCTCGAACCATCAAGCTGACCACAGGCAATATCACCATCAAAACACTTGCTGAATTTATGCAAATGTTTCTCAGACAAGGTATTTCCACATTGGAAGCCCTCTACACACCCTATCAGGTTGTCAATCCCGATTATCAAGAAGAATGGAACAACCTATTAGCTATGAGAAACAAAATTAGCCAATTTGATGTATACCATCAAATTCTCATTGCGCATGCCATGATGCAAAACGAAATCGAAAGATTTCTCAAGGATTATCAAAGCAACCCCTACGCTACCAATCCGAAAAACTTAGCAAGAGCTTGCCACATGTTTTTCTTCATGGGCGAACGAATGCATGGTGCTGAATTTTATCAAGCCTTAGACACCGACGGCAAAGAATATCAATCTTTGCTTCTCGAATTGAAAGAAAGCACCTCTTTTTCCTTCGATGATGACCTTCCTGGAATGGCCGTCGAACTCCAAAAGAAAGGAAAACGCATGTGGGAAAAATACAAAAATACACATGCAGCTCTCACCAATGAAGACCCTGCTATCCTTCAGTTACAAACTGAATTATCAGATGTTGTTGTGCCAATTCTTGCAAAACATCTTACATCCATGACAACATCTTCTGTTATCTATCTGGATTAACATCTGATGATACCGTGATGCAGCTGTCTTACATCAAATAGAAAGGAAAAAATCATGAACGCAATTACGACTTATATCGACTGGTCTGTGGTTATCTTTGTAACCATCCAGATTATCAATGTCATCATTTCCACAATCAAGTCGATTTTAACCATCAACGGCAGTAAACTCACAGCTGCAATCATCAATGCAATCTCATACACCTTTGCCAATATTGTCACCAAACTGTTGACGCAACAGCCTTTTGAAATTATCATTTGGACAACATTGCTTACCAACCTCATAGGTGTATATAGCGCCAAATGGATAATGGAAAAAACCAAAAAGGAACGGCTATGGACCGTTATGGCCACACTCAGAGGACATAATAAAGAAATCATCGAACAAAACCTTCAAAAACGCAGCATTCAATATACTCTGATTCCTGCTGAAAATGACAGATGGTTTGCCAATATCTTTTCACACTCCAAAGCAGAAAGTGCCATGATTCGTGAAATTCTTCAAAGCCAAAATATCAAGCATACCGTCATTGAAAATGATGCTCAGCTTTGGACCTAATCAGGAGGTGCCATATGGGAAAAGCAATGCACAAACCCAGACCATCCGTCCCTCGATATTATTGGTGGGACACTGACAACTGTTACTTCTGTAAACGTCCCATTCGAGACCGTGGTTGTTCTGGCTGTAAACATCTCAAATGCTACAATCATAGCAAAGACAAAGCCAAACGACATGCCACGAAACAACAACTATGCCGTTTATAAAAGAAGACTGCTCATAAAACATATATATCCATACCAGCTGGATTGGCTACAAGGATTTAATCCTTGTAGCCCAATCATTCATACCTGCATCAATAAAAAGGAGATAACACATGACTTTTGAACAAACCATCCAAGCAATGTATGACCATTATCCCTGTCTTTTTCAAGATAGGGCCGACTGTCTCAATCATTTGTTTTGCACCATTGGTAACGGAACCACCTGGAACAATGGTGAACTCATTGACCCAACTCTCCAGGCACCCGTCCATCAACTCACAGATGGTAAAGCAAAACAATATCAACAGCTCACCTTACGGGACCAAGCTCGCATCTACCTGCAGACCACAGAATGCAAACCGCAATGTTTACAAACCATCAACACCGAAGATTATCTCAAAACCATTCCTGATGATAGACATCACAGGAAACCCCGGTCTCAACGATGGTACTTCAGAAAAGCAGGAATCTGCACCGACTACGCACAATTATTCAATGCACCAACCGATATCAAACCCGACTGGAAAGCTGGTATCCATGAATGTATCCAATTACTCGTTGAAGATGGATTCCCAAAAGAAAAATTCCAGAACGTTTTATAGAAAGGAGGATATAAAATGTCCATTGGTCATACTGTCTACACCGAACAATATCGAACAGCAAACATGGAAGGCGTCACATCTGTTACATGGGAATGTAGCAAATGTAAACACAGATTCACTACCGTTCAACAACAAAATCTCTCGTACTGCCCTCATTGTGGACGAAAAATCATAAAACGAATCGGAGAAGGTATTCATCCCCGTCCGGAAATTCATCAAATCATTTACAGAAAAACCTAAATTACATTTCACAAACACAAACAACGGGAGCTTACATCGACACAAAGAAAGGAGAAAACTCATGTTACAATCTTGCATACACTTTGCCAGAAAATACAGATATGCCTGTGCTGTTACAATCCTGGCAATTCCTGTCATTCTAATGACATTATCCACAATTGCATATCTGCCCTTTTTCAAAACCATTCGATATCAAACGATTCTCATGGTTATGAATCTCTTTTTGATTTATTTGCTCATCACATGTCTCATGCTCTTAGCAGCCATTTTCATACAAGGCCTTCGCTGCTTCCAACGAGCAGCCTTGATTGCCATTCTGACAACCTGCATCTGTGCCATTTGTACAAACACCATTGGCTCATATACTTATGCATCAGACATGACTAAACGAACAAACGCTGTTGCAAACCTTCAGGTACGCATCGGCAATACTGTTTATAAAACAACAGTAAAAAAATTTTTCGCTGAAACACGCTGTGACAACACTCCATATCTGATTACCGACATTACGCCTATTAACGACCGTATTGCCGAAGTCAAATGGTCCGGCTATCGAGACCTTTCTCTATACGACCAAAGCCTCCAGAATCATGGTGTAGATTACGATGCCATGGGAGTATGCCCTGTTAATTAAACAAACATAAGAAAGGACAACATATCATGAAAAAGACAATCGTCGTACTGGGAGGGTCCTTTAACCCTCCCACAAAAGCTCATGAACATATTCTTTCCGATGCCATTCGGCAAACGGATTCTGCATTTGGCATCTTTGTGCCATCGTCTCATGCCTACGTAAGCCGAAAAATGAAACGACAACGTACTGGTAACCAAGTCTATACAGAAGCGCAGCGCTATGCTATGCTAAGCATGATATGCGAAGGAAAAGACTACCTGAAAATTGACACCTGTGAATATGGTGACGATGGACGAGGTCACACCTTTGAAACTTTACAAAAGATTCAAAGCAAATACCCCGATTACAAAATTCTTTTCGTAATCGGCGATGACAAACTGTCCATCATTCCACGATGGCATTCAGCCAAAGAATTTTTCCAAAATTTCGGCTTTGTCGTCTGCTGCCGAAATCAGCATGGACAAACCACAGGAAAACAGTTCATTCAGCAACATCCTGTTCTGAAAAACTATACCAATATTTTTCAGTTTGCCGAAATCACACCCGAAGACATCAGCTCAACCCAAGCCCGTCTGGCTATCATGCAACATGATGACACAAAACTATTCCAGATTTGTTCAGCCAATGTTGCCAAATATCTCAAAACCATTCGATAAAAATATCGACACAAAAGGAGGTCATCCATATGTCCAATTATACGCAGGATATTGTAAAATCCAGCGTACGAGCTATCAAAGCACTATCACAACCCTATCTTAAAGAAAGGAGGGATTCTAATGACACAAACAACCATCATAGCTATCATCTTAGCAATAATAACATCCTATTGCATTATCATCATTTCCCAATCAAAACTCCATCACATGCTTACACCCGATAATATATCATGGATAAGCCTTTATCAAAATGCCATTACAATCTTCTTCCTCATCGGATGTGGGCTATTTGTTCTGTGTACCATGCATTACCAACTCAAGATTCAAACAATACTTCTGGCATGGAGCATTGCATGCATTTGTTTCATTTTATCATTTACTCTCTTTTGCAAATACAATCGAATCAAGAAGCCCAAAAAGCCAACGCTTATAACCATTCTTTGCATTGTAATGATGATTACACCACCTTGTTTGTATTTATATACAAACTGCCGATGAAAGGAGCCAAAACTATGACAAAAAATAAAACACTCTATATTAACCAAAAGCGAGCTGAATACATTCAGACTCTTTTGTCTATGACAGGAAAAGAAATCTACGACAAATACGGTCTCAAACGCGACGAAACCATTACCGAAACTGTTGTCTTTGAAAACACAGCCTATGAAATGGATATCAAGCTCGTCATTCCTATGGACGAAACAGAAACACCATGGACAGAAGCCGTACTGTTCTTTAACGGATGGGAAGTCGCATGCAGCGATGTCGAAGATGAGTTCTTCGGAGAATGGACGCTGGAAGCAGATGACCACAGTTTTACTGTCAACATTGCAAAGGAGACAGATGAACATGCCAAGTAATATTCAAAACACACAGAATATGCCACCGGCACATTCTGAAACTACAAACTTCACGAAAAACGGAGTTTGTAGTCAATGCGGGGGATGCTGCACGCATCACCTCCGCATTGCACCCACTGAAATCCAGACTATCAAGGCTTATATCAAAAAACATCATATTAAGCCTTGCATTCATACAAACGGCAACGAGGCCCAAATCGACTTCTTGTGTCCATTCCTGGATACATCAGCTGACACATGCAAATGCACTATCTATCCAGTACGTCCACTGATTTGCCAAATCTTTCAGTGCAACAGAACACAACCTGAAATGATAAAAGAAGCATGCCGTCTTATGCGAGGTAAACAGCATCTGCAAAAGCAGTTCTTCTCCACCGCTGAATGTAATGTAGGTAACACATTCTTTCCAGATATCTATTTACCTAAAAAAGACGACTACGTCATCTTCAATCAGCTCAACAGAAATCTGTATCAAAAACACCAAGGCTGCGTATGTCAGGTCATCGACATCAATCCTGCCTGCAAACTTTGCAGCATCATCCCTGCCAATTCAGTAGCACAAAATGCAACATTCATTCCCTTAGACCCTGATGGCAATCTCTGTTATCTTCCGCCAGCAGGTCAAGCACACAACACAGCCATTGTCATTCCCACTGATTGGCTCACCAAAATCATGTAATATCACAAAGGAGAAAATCACTATGCTTGTTTACCATGGAACCACCGTTGAAAACGCATTAAGCATCAAAAATCGAATACAAAAACCATCCCATTCCTCTGTATGGAATGTATCCAAAAAAGACTGTATGTATTTCTGGATAAATCCAGAGCAAGACGATACCCTATCCGATACAGACCGACAGAATCAATGTCTCATCCGGGCTTTGGAAGCTGGTCAAATCACAGCAGCTATTAAACGAACTATGGAATCCGACCTTGCTATCATCACTTATGATATTGACCCGGAAGAAGCCAATGACTTTCCAGACCTATCCTGCGCACATATGAATGGAGCCTTGGAAATTCCATTTGCTTATATTGATTTCAGCAAATTAAACTTTTACAAAGTAACAGATGTGATGATTCCAGAACTTTCTCTTTTCTACCTGCTTAATCTTGATGAAAAAATGCTACATCTTGATAACCCAATGAGACACCGTCTTCAATTGGTCAAAAATGCCTGCGGCAATCAAGACGGCAGCATTTTCGATGAGATTTTCTACATGGCCTGGGAAAAATCTCTTGAAGACATGGAACCATTATCTTAAAACCACAACACAAAAAATACGGGGGATTTTATGATGTCGTCAACCATCACATTATCCCCTGTTAATACACTTAAACCAGAAATGAGGTGAACTTATGAAAATGATATTCTCTATCTTATTCGACCGTCCCGTAAAAGGATTTGCCGACAAATTTGATATCAAGACTATCACATTCACACAAGAAAATAAGAAAACAACTTCAGCTTCCGCTGATATCACACATGTTACTGAAGACGAAACACAGCCCTGCACGCTGCATTTCCATCTTCTCGTCGACATACCGTCTGATACTACAGGTATTACAAACATCGACATAATTGAAGGTGACCATACAACTTCTGAAAACACATTACCAAAACCGGTCACTATTCAGGACATTCGATTCGAGCAAAATTATACCAATCCAAATGTCGAATGGGATTTCTCCAACTACGTATTCCACCAGGAAACAGCTATTTCTCACTTCAAAACCGTATCAACACGTATTCGCATTGAATTTGATTTTGATGCAGATATTGCTGATTATGACCCAAAATGCATAGACCTTCTGGGTCTGGCAAAAGATGCAGCCATCCACGAACTCATTTCAGAACTCGAATCTGAAAGTGAAAACGACTATAACAAAGTCAGCATTATCGGTCTCAGTAAAGAATCCTGTATCGACGAATAAACAATCAGAAAGGAGATTTTGACTATGATTACTATCACAGAAAACACAAAAACCATGCTTCGAGCATTGCTCGAACATACTCATCATCGTTTCATCGCCAGAGACCCGGATGGTTCTCTCTATGCGTTTCGTGATATGCCTTACTTCGATGATGACGAAAACGAATACAACAGTCTTGGCGACTCCATGTTCCTATGTGAAAACACATGCACCATGCTCATTTTAGACCATGATATCCCTCTGGAAATGGATACCGATTATTTCGCCAACCTGCCCGTCACCACAGAAACGCCCATGGCAATTCAAGACCTCTTAAACATAGAAGAAAGGAAGTAAATCACATGAAACAATATTACAACCCTGCTGAAGCAAAGAAATTTTTCCATCAGCTTCAGAAAGACCTTATCAAAGACAGGCAGGATGAAACCTGCACAGCCTCACCGCTTTATTACGGCATCATGGACAACAATCCAACCGTAACAGCTGAAGGATATGAAGATTTTGTCTCATTCTATCATCCCGACACATGCGAGTCTGTAGACACTTTGGAAGATTTATTCCATCTTCTTCGAGATGAAGATAACCTGGACTGCCTCATCGAAAATGCTGCCAACAGTCAGTTCTATGAACCCAAAGAACTGTATGACAAAGAAAACGATACTATCCTCAAATCAGATATGGACATCTGGCAAGAAGCCCTGGAAGATATGGGATGGAATATCGTATACATGCAAAACTCATATCACATCAAGGAGAATGTCATCGCTTTAACCAGAAAAGCAGCACAAAAGCATCTCACAGAAAACCAGCATCATTACACTGACAAAGCAACGACGTATGCTATGAGCGGTTGGCGCTCTCCTCAATTTGAACATCTGCTTGCCTTGCTTCATCAGATTGACTGGGAGCATAGCACCCTTCAATTCCGGATTCCAAAATGCATGTTCTATACAGAAGCAGAAATGGAAGCATACATGGATGCTTACCTGCAATTCTGTACTTATCCCAAAGGAAATCAGCAAGCAGTTCGTACAGAAATCTGGAACAATTTGCTTAATATGGAATCCTTATCAGATAACGAACAGAAATTCTATCTCATCGAAGATGTGAAAACTCTCATCTGGAAAACAGCAGGAAACCTGCTCAAAGATTCCAACGAGCAATACTGTTGTCAGAATCTCCCCGGTGCTACAATTCTGCCACTGTTCATCAGCAAAGCTGACAAAGAAGCAATGTTTCAACATGATTCTGGACAAATTGTCCTGAATTATTACTACGAAATGCCCCATTATGTACTGCATTACAAAACCAACAAAGCTGACAAAACCATCACCTTGCAAATTTTCCAGAATGACCGGGAACTGACTGCCGCAGAAACCCTGACATCTGACCAGTTCAATCAAAGCCCGTTCGTAACACTCACGGACACACGTTTCAATCATAACAACAAATATCATGTTGTATTCTCTCATCTCCAAAAGGAGGTATAATACCATGTTCGAAATTCAATACTTGTTTGAACTCGATATTTCCGACAAAAAAATCAAAACCATGATGCAGCAGCTCAATCTTCCGTATCCCTATCTGGAACATGCTATCAAACAAACTCTCACTCTGACCACTCCGGAAATTCCTTCCGAAGAAGCGCAGAATGAGCTGATTGAAAATTACAAAGAACTCATAAAAAAAGCAGACCTTCCCGACATCAATATCGAGAATGTCCATTACGTGGGTATCGCATCGGTCAAACCTATTCCCGATACCAAACCTGAACAGAAAGGAGATGTAACATGACATCCACAGAAGAACGCATCGTCTGGACTTCTGATGTTTACGACGAAGATTACTTCGCTGAACTTCAAGACAATTATCCTGACCTATCGGAAGATGATATCTGGCGAATAGCCATTGATGGTAATAATGATTTCCTGGATGAAATCAAAGCCAATCTGTCTGACATTTGTTACCCCAATCAGATTATCATCATTGGGAACATCGGACGTTGGGACGGTCCTGTTAATGGAATCAAGACCCTCGATGGAAACCTGAGCGATTGCTTTCAATCTTTTGTTCAAGGTGACAGTGAACTTACTTTCACCTACAAAGCAAAAGACCTATATGCTACGGAAAAACATCATGACGGTACCAACTACTACCGTTTCCGAGCATTCCGTGATAATATAACGGAAACACAAAAAGACAACTTTATCCACAAAGTCTGTACAGGAACTGTCACCGAACATGACATTGTATACTATACAAAAACAGTCATGCCCAAATCAGTCCTGAACATACTGTTCTAATTTCAGAAAGAAAGGATGACCATATGCCCGACGTGATTACAATTCACGGTATCAAATGTGACCATTGTTCATGGCGAGACGATACCGTTCAAGTAGATAACTACCCTAATTACATTGGCAGACCATGCCCCATTTGCGGGCATAACCTGCCACACCGAATTTTACCACAATCCCCATGACACAGAACCCGTTACGGAACCTGAACTGATTCCTACATCCATCATCTTTTTAGACATGGATGGCATTCTTTGTCATATGCACTATGACAACGAAAAACGTGCCAATATTGACCCGGACTGTGTCACCAGGCTCAAGAAAATCTGTAACGCAACCGGCGCCTCTGTGGTCATCATTTCAAGCTGGAGAGGTGATGAACATCATACACCTCACATTTATCATACAATGAGATACATTTTGTATCAGGCTGACATTCATGTTTTGGATGATGCACCTCATATTCCTTTGAAACTTCAAGAGGGATATTCTTGTACTTCAGAAGATGAATTAGCCAAATACATTATCCCTGGAACAGGAAGAGCTGAAGAAGTCCATCAATGGCTGAATCAACATCCCGAAGTCAAACATTTTGTCATATTAGACGATTCCGACTATGCCTGGAATCAAGCCGGTTTAGGAGAATATTGGGTTCGACCTGCATATTTTGCCTATGGATTAGAAGACAAACATATGATGGAAGCCATTCATATTCTCAAAACCAAAGAACGGAGGTGATTACTATGAGCTATCGCACATACATTGCATCCCATTCCAAACAAACATCGGAAGAAAAATATGCAATTGGCAAAAACATCATCATACCAGCCATGCTGGCAGATGAAGACACTCAGGATTTTTTCCTGAATCATGAGTTTTTACGCCGATTCGGCTGCGAAATTCAAATCGAATTGGGTCGAGACGATACCATCACTGCTATTCACAAAAAGTGTCCAGCATATCTTCCGGATACTCTCTGCAAAGCATATCCCGAATATCTCCCGCAATCCTGTAAAGATACTGGATATATCGGTCTTCTCACCAAAGACCTTTTATGGGAATATATTTATGCTTTGCATGACGAACAAATTCGACAGTACCAACAAGACTATGACGCCTGCAAAAACGATGCTGCCTATGCCAAAGACTATGCGTTAATGACTATCGGCAGTCAACAAGCTACCTGGAAAACCAGCAAAGATTTTTTACGAGAAGACCAGCTGCCGTATGCTATTACCCATAGCACAGAATATTTCATCTATCAACTGGTCACTCTGTATCAAAACACAGACTTCCAAAAAACAGACCTCATTGTATATGGATGGTAACAAAAAAAGGCACACATTTGTGTGCCTTTTTTCTATTCAATTTTACCAATCCTATCAAATGGAAAATACGTAAATGCAGCTTCAGCCACAATCTCAGAATCCGTAATATATGGGTCTGCAAAACCTTCCTGCGTTGTCCAATATCGCGAATCAAAAGAACATTCCCGATTATCGCCCATAACAAAATAACAACCATCAGGAATCTCCAAAACAGTCTGTGACAAATCACCTGCTGTAGTTACACCTTGTACAAAACTATCATCCAGACGTTCTCCATTTGCATAGACGCCATCTTCACGAAATTCCAATGTATCACCAGGCAAGCCAATCACACGTTTAATCAAAAACGTATCCGTTCCTGCCCTCTTGAATATCACAATATCATATCTATCCGGAGATTTTTCTCCGTCATAAGCATGTTTCCATCCAAAAATCCTATCACCTGTCATAATTGTAGGTTCCATAGACTCTGACGGAATCTTTGCATTGATGATATTATTCCAAAATCCGATAACCAAACAAAGAAACAGCAATATCTGAAAGAGGATTCGCATGACTTTCTTTGCAAATTCCAATTGACGCTCCTGGTCCCGTTTCACGGTCTCAGCACTATATTCAAGTTCTTGCTTATCCTGCATGTTTCCACCACTCTTTCTTTCACACTTCTGATAAATCACTTGTTTAAGTATAGCAGAAAAATACTGATTTATCAAGACTTTTCACAAACATAGTCTTATTTCCAACTCAAATATCGGGTGCATATATAAATCTATCACACATCCGATATTTACTAACAGAAAGGAGCTATAAAATGAGCATCAGTCATTTCTCTATCACTGGTGTCACAAAACAAGACCTTATTGACACATGTACATTTCTTATGACCCAATTTTCAGACATTGAATCCATGGCTTTAGACTCAAAAAAACGAATCCTCATTTTTTATGAAAATAATGACATGGGCAAACCTTTCCCTATGAAGGTAACACCTGTTATCTTAGCCGAAATTATCCAACAGTTCCTTGAGGAAACACCCAAAGCAGAATTTGATAAAACCTTATCTGGCTATGAAGAAGACTATGACCGAGCCTGGGAACTGTTTACACCTGACTGGTATTCGGACAACCACGGCATCGAAGACTATGATTTAGCAGCTGTTCTTGCCTGCAGGCCTACTACCGTAGAATACGGAAAATAAAAAAGCAGACTCATCTTTCGATGAGTCTGCCTGTTGACAATGCAGAATTACGCTTCTGCCTGGGCTTCCTTACTCGGAGCCGGAGCATCCTTCACAGCCACGTTCTCAGCCTGTTTTGCACGATAAGCAGCTTTCGCTTCCTTATGTACTTCAATCAGGTCTGCAGCCGAAACCTGAGCAGTCTGACGAGCGCCATTCACATCCGTATACTGAATGCTCATATTCTTGCTTGCATCATGCAGCTCAACGCTGGCGAACTTCGAATCCTTCGGCTGATGAACATCATACTTCGGCACAGCAATGAAGCCCGTCGGATACTTTGCATCCGTGATGCTCTTCGGCAGTTCCGTTCTGACCAGAGCCAGATTCGGTTTGGATTTTGCTTCGGAAATGTTACCTTCGTAAACACCTGTCAGGGCTGTAGAAGCCTTCGCTTTGTTGTTAGCCATAATATGTTCCTCCTTTAATTTCAATAAGCTGACTACCTATCAGCTTTTATAAGTCAAGTATATCTCTCCTTCGGCAGAATGCAAGAGGGTAAACACAACTTTTTTGATTTTTTTTCAAAAAAATTAGAAAAGAACATCAAATCACGAAAAGGACTGACTGACATCATGACTAAAAAAGAAAATAACAACAAACCCAGCCTTTCAGAAATTCTTCTCGGGGTTTTCATCACCATTAGTGGAACAATCGCTGGTCTATGTTTTACGTTATTTGTAAGCTGGTGCATTACCCAAGTTCATAACTCTATAACGCAAATCAATACAACAACAGATATCGCTGTTGACATTATCAGCATTACGTACAAAGAACAAACACAAGGTTCTTTTGTACTCGGCTACGGACACATCGACCAAGAAGAATACTATGTATGTTATCAAAAACAAACTGACAATGGTGTTTCATTACTGAAACTACCAACCAAAAATACGGTATTATATCCTGTCCTATCGCAAACTGAACAGCCATATGCTATACTGACTTATAACAACATCAATTATTTAGTATCTGCCAAAATATACATTCCTGAAAACACAATCCATACAGAATACAATTTATCCTTGGATACCTGAAAGGAAGTGAAAATATATGCTTCGTAAAGAAAATTACGCAGACCTATCCAAATATCATCACACCAAGGCACAGCAGCAACGTAGGCAGCGACAAAGAGACGCCATGCCTCCTAAAGACTGGACTGCTGATGAAATGCAAATGGTCTTAGACCAAAACATGACCGACCGTCAACTATCTCACCTCATAGGTCATAGTATCAATGCCATTCGTGTCATGAGAAGTCGCCTCAAAAAAGCAGCAAAGGAGGTGTCTCATTGTGAACATCGAAACACCGAATAGTTCCGAACCCAAGCCTATGCCCAGAAAACTGGCATTCCTGGCTGCATCCATTCTGCAATTTTGTCGTGAACATCACATTCAAGTTCAATATTATGAAAGCTATACAACCAACAGCATTTATATCAAAATGGACTACGGTGTTCTCAACAGTATCCGTATCAGTGACCACCACGGCAAAAAACATCTTGCCTATCGCTACGAAATTGGTCCCCATATTCGCAAAACACATATCAAACACGGACGTTGGACTCGTAAATATTACACGACGCAACATCTACATACGCTTTTTCGCGATATTCAAACCGATGCCGGCATCAAACATCTACGCTATGGCACAAGATATTCCAATTACATGGAAGCAAATCGAAGAACCCATAAAAAAGGCTTTTGGAAAAAAGCCATCCTAATTGATTCATCAGAAATTGAAGATTCTCTTTGGCAAAGAGCTTCTCAAAAAGACAAAAAGGAGGTGTCCCCAGAAAATGCTGTATCCAAATACGTATCAAGCCTTGAAACAGGCATTTGAAAATGGAACTCTGCAACAAAACTGTCCTGTATGGTGCTGTAACGGCAAGACAGCCCGTAAACCGCCTCATTTGATGTTACTGGACACTTTATATCTCTACGACCCAAAACCGTCTAAAAACGGCCGTATCGAGCGAGAATCCATTCTGCCAGATACTCTGATTGCTGACAACGAAGACGAACTCTGGCCTCTCTACTATCAGCAATTACAAAATCAGGTCAAAGACTTGATACGAAGAGCACATAATGTCTATCAAGTCGCCATGCAAACCGAACAAACCCTAAACCAGAAAGGAGTAAACTATGTCCATACCGACTTCATGGAAATGCTTCCTGAATCCTGTAACAACTCAGGTCCTGGAAGAGACTGAACAAAAAGTAAATGATATGCGTATCACACTTTCTCGCATTATCGAAACCAACAGCGAAGCTGCAAATGCTTTCCAAAGAGCTATGGCTCCCCGCATTTTCCCTGCACAAGAAGATTTATTCGCAGCAATGCAGCTAACAACCCCTGACAAAGTCAAGGTTGTTATTTTAGGGCAAGACCCTTATCACACAAAGGGAGCTGCTCATGGACTTGCCTTCTCCATTCGAAACGGATATCCAATCCAGCCATCTTTGAAAAACATCTTTCAAAAACTTCAAGATGATTTTCCTGGAATGCCATATCCCACAACCTCAGACCTGACACCATGGGCTCAACAGGGTGTATTACTCCTCAATACATCACTGTCTGTAGAAGAAGGCAAACCCGGCAGTCACAGAAATATCCTGCCTTGGCAAGATTGTGTATTAAACATTCTACGAGAACTGTATCAAACCCAGCAGCCTATCGCCTATCTACTGTGGGGCAAAGATGCTCAAACCACAGCAATAAAGACAGGTATCCAGCCAGATGAAAATCATTTCATCATGATGAGTTCTCATCCAAGTCCTTTCAGTGCTCACCGAGCAACTTGGACATGCCCTGCCTTTTTCAACACACATCCCTTCCGGGATGTAAACAGATGGCTGCTGAAAAAAGGCCTCAATGAAATCAATTGGCAGCTGCCGTAACCTTGTATTTTGTCTCATATCTGATACAATAACAGTAACAAAACAAAGAAAGGAGACACCACAACATGATGCATCTGACTTACACAGAAACATTAGAACAGCCCAACCTGTTCTTCATTCCCATGTTGCTGAAATCCAGATTGTTGATGGAACTTCGTCGACAGAATATTCCTTACAGAAGCTATCTGTATAAGAATCTTCCGCCTCATAACAACGAAGATTATCAAAAAGCAGCAACTGCATTTCGTAACGCAGGATGGGACGGCGATACCAATCGTATGGCTGGTATCCTCTGCCGGATTCCACCCAAGAATTTATTCCAAGCATGCACGATGCTGTTTGGTCCCAACATGGACCCGGAAGAAAAACAAAAACAAAAAGAATTGGAAGAAATGGCACAGTCTTCCTATCTGGAAAACTACGCCGATATTGATTACATCCCTATTCACAAAAAGGAGGTGTAAAATATGCCATCCGTTTTATCCAAACAAGAGCAAATCCAACAACTGGTAGACAGTTCTTCCATTCTGCAACGAATCAGCAACTATTATACACACGTCGACAGACACAAACATGTCGATGATGTCAGTTATCTGGAACGAATCTTTCAAGAAAAATCAGCAAACTCAGCGTTTACTGATGACCTTGATGTAAATGCTGTTCTTGGTGAAATACTCTACTATCGAGCACAAGACATCGCCAAATGGCTTGATACGGCCGATATTGGCGACAAACAAGCATTTTATGTCGGCTTTGAAGAAGACGATTTCGGTCAAATTGACACAGGATTGATTCGAGACCGTAAAACGGGTTTTATCAAAGAATACAGCTCCAATGACGTCTGTATGGTCTTACGCAAAGATACCAGTTCTTTAGGCTTCACATTGGTAACAGCTTATCCCTACATGGAAGCACCAACCGTGACACCAACCAACAGGAACTTAAAAGAAATCACAGTCAAAACTGACACATTCAAAAAAGCCAGTGATGTAAAAAAAGCATATCTGCTTTATACAACCAGTTGGCAAAGCTCTATGTCCATCAGTTACAAAGCTGGGGACGAACCTCGTGACGATGCTTTGTATTTATATTTGCCAACTGATAATCCCAACACAACCGATGTTGTCAAGCTCAAAGCACATACAACTCTTCTGAAAAGCATTTCAGAAGACCCTGTTACAGGTGTATCGCATCCAATTGAAACCATCTATCATACGATTCGAGACGCCTCTCATCCGGAACATCGAGGCAAACCAGGTGTTTTATTAGAAGATGCAGATGTTCGAGCTGAATTTGCCAAACATCATCCGCAAGCTGATAAGGAAATCTCCTATTTGCAGAGACATATCCAACAGTTTGAAAGTGAACGCTTCGCCCGTTATCGCAAACGTATGGAAATGGCAAATAACATCATAAGACAATCGTCAAATGATAACCCCGAATATCAGCTTGAATAGAAAGGAACTCAATTATGGACGCCAAAGACATCATCAGCAGATTGATTTCATATTTATCTGCACAAAACACCATTGGTTTTACATACGCTGAAGCTATGGATGACACATCCGTAGCCCACTTGAACGTATATATGACCATGCATGGAGAAAACACCACGCCTGGCACGGTTCCAGCCAAACGGATTCGTGCCGTTGATTGCACACAAGAAGAAGGAAAACTGATTCAGGACCTTTGTGCCTATCTGATGCAAGAAGAAACCACAGGCTTTGATTACGAAATGCATTTGCCTGACAGCAATCTTCATATTGATTTGCATGTGCAATTGCATCAATACTCGAACCCTGAACCTTAACGCAAAAAAAGGCAACAGACTACAATGTCTGTTGCCTTTTTCATATGCAATCATTTACAAAGAAAATCCACTTGTTTTGGATGTATCTCCCGCGATGTTTTTCACGATATCAGGAACAGCTCTATCCGTAGATTGTTCCGTTCCCATAACAGACCCGATAATCTTATCGGTCATCTCATCCAATTTGGTTGTCACTTTCTTAATTCCAGACATGCTGGAATCCAAAGATTTAGACGACTTATCTTTGGAGCTGATACCATTTTGTGAAATGAAAGTGCTGGTTTTTGAAACCAACTGATTTGCTTCTTGCCGACTGGCCGAAGAAATGTTCTTATCACTTCCAAAAAAGCCAGCTTCTTTAGACAACGCCGACTGCATTTGTTTTCCCTGCTGCTGTAATGCTTTTCCATACGCAGTCTCAGCTTTTTCCTGCTCATACACTCGTTTTGCACGAGCAGCTTCCAGCTTTTCATCCTTCGATGCAAATAAACCAACCTTTGCTTCTTTATAAGCAGCTTTCGCAGCTTTTTCATCTGCTTTTTGATTGGCCATAGCATCTTTCAGCTCTTTATTCTGACTTTTCACAGATTTCAAAATTTTACTCATCTGCGTACACTCCTTTCTTGTATCTTGCTACCCCTATGATACTACACTTTCGATAGAATACAAGCAGGTACACAAAATTATTCCTCTACTGAAGCATCAATCCCGTTTTCATTCATAGAACAATGACGGGTACAAGACGCCACAGCCAACGCATGCTTCTCAATCTCTTCGATTGACCAGGAAGAGTCATAATCAATCATAAAAGAATGCCCATTATGTGTAAAACGAACTTTTCCGAATATAGCAGGCTCCACAATAGGTACATCGTTCTCATCTGTACGCCACATACTCGTCAACAAACGAATGCTCTGCAAAACAGGAGCCTCGCCATTCGAATCATCTCGATGTGCAAAAGGTTTGAACCACACTTCAGTGTCCTCATCATCTTCATAACGAAGATGATGATAACCTTTCAGATACAATAGAATATCAGTCATCTTGCTCACACTCCTTCTGTTCACCATGAGTTTTCACATATTCCAAAAGAGCCTGTTCCACCACATAAGTCTTGCTAAGACCTGTCAACTCTGCATATTGTGTCAATGCCTGGTAAGACGATGCACTCAATTTTCCACTCCAAAAATGACCTTCTTTCATCTGTCGAGCCATATCATTCATCCTTTCTCAAGTAATTGAATTTATTATAGCATCCGATTTTCCAAAAATCAATAATTTTATTGAAGATTATTGATTTTTATATAAAATACTAACCCAGCAACGAGAGAGCCTGCGAACCTATACTCACCAAAAGAAAGGACACGTTACTCATGTATGATTTACATCTCCCATATGCAATCGAACCTGAACGTTTGCTGACTGTCTGTAACGAAATGATGGAAGCAAACGAAGGCGACGAAGCCACCCAGGAAATCATCTTGGCAATTGCAGCCGAAACACTTGATATCACCAAAGAAGAAGTCAAAAAGGCGCTACCTATGTATCAGGATTAACAACAAAAAGGGACTGCATAAAAGCAGTCCCTTTTCTTATTTCTTCATGTACTTCCGTAAACGGATTTTACATTTCTTCCATCTGCCGAGCAGCCTGAGCAGCAGCTGCTTTTTCATTCACAGCTGAGAACATTTCTTCAGCCTGCTGACCTCTTTCACCAGGTTTTGCAGTATTGACACCCTTACCAACTTCAACAGCAGCCGCATTCGTGCCCAACTGTTGCAGCAAGGTCTGTTTTTCAACTTCCGTCAATGTTGCATTTTCAGGGATATTCTCCAAAGTTTGCAAACGACCTTCGGAAAGACCCTTAGATTCAACGATGTTACCATCTTTGTCGGTTTTCCACCAAACATCAGCCGTATCATACGACTTATCATTCACGCTGCCGATAGGTGTTCCCAAATCAGGAGAAACCTCTTTCGGATTTTCATAACCAGCACCATCCAGGGCTGTTCCAACAAATCCAAACAGCGTACCGTTTGCCTGATTCTCTTCGGTCTTACCGATATGCAAATCCTTGTCGCCAGGCAAATCAATCACGAAACCGTCACCGTTACCATGAAGGAAACCAAAACTCCAATTGTTCTTACCGTTCTGGTCCTCAGCCTGAGCATCGGTCTGACCTTCTGTCTGCTGCTGAGCATCCTGACCCTGATTCCAAGGCCAAAGATTCTCAAATGCATTCGGCTTTTCATCCTTCTGCATGTAAGAACCCAAAATAGTGCCTCCAAGGAATCCCAGATTACCATCTTCCAGATGTTCCATGAAATTCCAACCGGATTCCTGCTGAGGATTCTGAGAAGCCTCATAACTTGCATCCATAGCTGCAAACTGCTCTTTTGCCATATCTGCTGTAAAAGTACCATTTTCAATGGCTTCTTTCATCTTCAGATACGCATTTGCCTGACTCATCGAATCTTTATCCAATGTGACAGAATACTGACCAGCAGGACTCTTCGGATTAGTAGCCATAGAAATGGCATTCAAACCAGCATATACATTCGGATTGCCATCAGCCATTGCCTGTGCCGGATTCTGAACCCAGTCAAAATCAGACTGTTCATCCATGGCACCAAACATCGCCATAACATCCTTACCTGCTGTAGTAGAATCTGTCAGTTCAGCACCGTTCTTATTGCAGAAATCGACTGCCAGCTTGTTCAGCTTAAAAATAGATTCAGCGTCGGTACCTTCCAAACCTTTCTCAGAAAGTTCCTTCAGCTTATCCATATTCGGTGCACCGGTCATTGCATTCACAACACCCAAATTTACACCTTCAGCATACAACATAGACTGCAACGGAATGTTATACGAACCGTCCTCACGAACCTTGCTCATATCCAAACCGATTTTGTCCATGGTCACAGCCGCTTCAAAACCTGCACAAGCCTTACCTTGTTCTGACATAGCAGCCATCTGTCCATCCAACCAAGCGAGCTGCTCTTCTTTCGTCATACCTTCCAGCTGACTGAAATCAACACTCTCACTAAACGGACGATTGTCTACTGTCACAGTTTCTTCTGTCGTCGGCGCAGCTTGTTCCGGAGTTTCCGTCTCAGAAACAGCTTCAGATGCTGCAGCTGCTTCAGCAGACGTTGTTTCCTCTGTCACAGGAGTCTGCTGTTCAACTTCCTGTTCAGTTGCCTTCACATTTTCATTCGACATAATCGTACCTCCTTTAAGATTTCTGATATATTTATAACATAGAGAATAGCCACAGAATACTCTATATACCTTATTCTACAATAAGATATGTAAAACGCAAGAGGGTTACAACACAAATTCCTCAAAAAATCGAGATATTTTTTGTATTTCAAAACAAAGAAAGGAGGGATTCTAATGACAGCTATTGGTATCTTTATCATCCTATTCATCCTGGTTATCGCAGGTGGTATCACATGGACATTGCTCAAAGTCAATTCCAGACACGACAAAACCAAAGACAAAGAGCAACTTGACTTCATCAACAAATACAACAAAAACAAATACAACAAAAACAAATCCTAACACAACGCCCCTGTAATCACAGGGGCAATTTTCCTAACTTTTTTACACAATTTCATTACAGGGAATATATCGGGTTCCTCATTGTCTTCTATTTCAGAAACAAAAATTCTCGTTTATGAGCAAAATACTCTTGACATAATTTTTGTTTTCTGATAAGATAGATAGCACAACAACGAAAAAAAACATGCACGCGTGGCGGAATCGGCAGACGCACTGGTTTCAAGGACCAGCGATATCACTATCATATGGGTTCAAGTCCCATCACGTGCACCAGTCCGTAATGACAAAGGGGCGGTTTCGGCTCCTTTAAGATAAACCTGGTGACAGGTATAAAGCATGTCACAGCAAAGACATGCGACTGTTTGCAAAAACAGCCCATCGGAAAACCAGTATTATTGCGATACACCTAATGGCTGAGGGCAACTGCTAAAGCCTATGGTGTTGACTCGACTTATGAAAAAAGGTCTATACCACAGAAATGTGTGATTTAGCAATAAACTGATTGACAGTGCAAGTTCCGCAAGAACAAGTGCTCTCTTTATTTTGCAAGATGTATCTTAAACGGAAACGAAGGTATGTCCGCAAAAAGCAAGTCGATAGCAAGACGAACAGAATGGTGATTACTGGGTCGTACTCAAAAGGTACGGATGGTAAAACGCACACCTCATCGTTCAGCGAAAACAAAAAGTAAAATCAAATGGGTATTTCGAGATTATCTTTTCATGAATATAAAAGCAAAAGCGTGTGCGGCTTTGAGGAAAAAATCGACTTATTGTTCTGAAATATGAACACACATGAAGCTCGCAAGGCGACATGTGAGAAAGTACAAGTACGTGCAACCGTAAGAGACCGCAATCTCTGAACCTCGCAAGGGACGATGTGCTGAAAGGAAATCTATGACACCTCATTGCAAGAGTTTGCCAGTTTTCACAAAACTGGTGTCGATGCTGACTACACCTTAATCAGGTGTGTGATGACTTATCTCCAACGATAAGCAATGTCAGTCTTATAGGTCACAATCTCAGCCTATTACCAATTTTCTCATTCAACATGTACATATGACGGAACAGGTAGACGTGTCAGCTTGAGAGGCTGATGATAGCAATATCGTACAGGTTCGAGTCCTGTTATGTGCACCAACAAAGAAATAACGAAATGCGCCTGCTTTTCAGGGATTCAAACCCCTTCTATATGCGTGGTGTAGCTCAATTGGCAGAGCAACGGTCTCCAAAACCGTAGGTTGAAGGTTCAAGTCCTTCCACCCGTGCCATTTATTGGGGTATAGCCAAGCGGTAAGGCACCAGACTCTGAATCTGGCATTTCTCTGGTTCGAATCCAGATACCCCAGCCATTCCTTGGCTATGTTTTTTAATACTCTCTATACACATAGAGGTGATTCCTATCGGATTCGACTTCATGCAAACCGAGTACACCATGGACAACAACGACCCCCGTATCACACATGTGACCTGTCTGTATCCCGATACTGAATCATTCCCTGACATGGACAAGCTCGAAGCCAATCTGCATAACATTGTCAAATTGACCGAATGTTACATTGATACCGAAGCCTACGGCCTTGATGAAGCTCCGAACCTGAAACAGATTCTTTCCTTCGTATTGGAAAGCTCCAATATGACAGAAAACCATGCAAATACGAATTTTGTTACGTTTACCCGCTATTCGGCAGATACCGTTCAGGCAAGCCTTCATGACATCTGCTGGGTCAATTCGGACCTTTTGTAACCGTCAATCAAATCACTGTAAAGGAGAAAAAAAGAATGTCAAGAACCTTACATCCTGCCACTCTCAATGGCAAATCATTCCCCTTCAATCACACCGTCGAAGATAACGGATTCGACATCGAAGTACGCTGTGAAAACCAGTATTACTCTGCTGTCTGCCGTGTCAAAGACCGCAACCTGTCCTGTTCTTTCACCAATGCACCTGGAATGCCTGCTCTGACATTCACTCCCGCACATGAAAAAAACAGAGCTCACTTCGGTTTCGAAGCAAGCCCCCGTCAGATGCAGACCTTGATGAATCTGGGTGAAAACGCACCTGCGTACCAGGCCGTCATCTTCCTGTCTGGACTGGAAGATATCCTGTCTGTACTGTTCAGCAAACGTGTGTTCTACGTCAATACGAGCTGGTTGAAACTCAACATCTAACATACAAAACACCCCACACGGCATACACGCCATGTGGGGTGTTCTTTTTTCTTACAACGAAGGTTCCTCAGAACCTTTATCCGTTGACTTTTCTGTTGAAGTATCAGATGTCTCTGTGGAAGGCTGACCAGTATCTACCTGAACACCCTTCGAAGCAGCAATATCAAGCATCCAACCATAACGGTCTTCCATGTCCTGCTCATATGCTTTACGCAATTCAGACTGAGATGCACCATTTGCTTTCATCAGCTCTTCACGCTGCAAAGCTGCTGTGGTATCAGCCGCCAGATTTTCTACGTAAATATCAACAGGAGGTCTGCCAATATCGCCAACATTCGTTGTCGTATCAAAAGAAGCCTGATATTCACTGAACTTCTTCACACCATACGGAACCATGCTGTCCAACATCTTCTTGGTCTCTTCATCCAAAATCTGATATTTCGCATCCATCTGGCAAATCATGCTATACACAGGTTCTGATGTATTACGCATTACCTTACCAAGACCAGCACTCATCCGGTCTGCTTTGGCAGCATCAGGTACAGCCTTAATAGCTTGCTCAGCACCATATGAATAAGCCTGAATGTTGTACACCATAGTTTTGAAACAGTCATTAAATTCCTGTTTCTGTTCTGCTGTCAAAGTTCCATCAGAACCAGCAACGGCCTGAATATTCTGAGCCATCATATCAGCCGCCGTATGCATTACAGCTGAATTACATGACTTCGAAAATTCCTCTTCAGAAGTATAAGCAATAACCTCCAAAGAGCCATCCTGAGCGATATATTCACCATTCTTAATCATGGTATCAGCATATTTCTGATAGAAACCTGTACCAACCTTTTGACCAGACTCAGGTTTCGTCAAAGTCTGCAAAATAGCTTCTGTATACTGAGCAGCTGCTTTCTGACGGTCATCGAACAACTGTTCCACTGACATTACGTCACGTACACTCTGTGTCGTTGAGCCTTCCAATCTGTCAGCCAAGTTATGCAAACTCTGACCAAATTTCGAATCACCCATCATATCGCCAATAGAATTGAGCAACGGCGACAGCTTATTGGCAATACCAACCATTTGCAAACCAGCAGCAATGCCAGCACCGCCAATCAAACCAATCCATTTACTCTTCGTAACACCACCAAGAACTGCCGAGGACAAACCCATTGTTCCCAAAAATGCAAGACCACGGTCAAGCAATTCGTTACCACCCTGTGTAACAGGAGCATCATAGCTATCCCGCAATCCAGACCAGGTAGAGTCATCTACTACAACAGCACCATTTGCCAACTTCTGTACAGAGTAACCAACCATGCCATTGCTCAAAGCCTCAGCACCAGTTGTAGCTCCGCCGCCTGACGGGTCCATCTGGCGAATCATACGGTCAGCGTCAATCATCTTCTGCCATGCTTCTTTCTGACCACTGGTGATATCTTCACCGTTTTGCAAACGGTCTTCCAAAGTATCTTTGGAACCACCACGTGACCACACAGACAGAACACGATTTTCCTGCTCACAAAAAGCCTTAACCTGCTCATTCATCTTTTTACCGCCATTGGTTTCAACAGGATTCCCGTTTTCATCCAATATTGATTCAGAAGATACCTGACCATTTACAGCTGCATTCATATCTGAATTACATCCGGTATACATATCAGCGGCCATTTCCCAAACCAGATTACGACAATTGCTCAGGTCCAAAGGTACGTTAATAGATGAACATCCCTGATACATACCACGTGCATCCCAAACCTGTTCACCCATTCTTTCGAATGTTTGAGTCAAATTCGGACAATTAGCAAACATATACGACGTATCTTCGATATTTTTCGGCATACCGTCTATTGTACCGCCTTTGCCATAATCCCAAATCATACGCCCTTCGCCTGTAATTGCATCCATAGATACATCTTTCATTTGCTCACAATTCAAAAACATACCATGAGCTGAAATTAAAGAGTTAGGCAAAGGAGGCATTCTTTTCAGATTGTCACAACCTTCAAACATGTAGTCGCCAACCTTCAAACCTTCAGGCGGTTTATACCAGCCACTCGGATTATTCCACTGAGCAAACCAATGTGAATCATCATAATCAAAATTCTTTGCATGCAAAATTGGAACAGCAATTTCCTGCTTTTTACCATCTACAGTTGTTTCTCCTGTCTTATATGATAACTGATAATTATCAGCATCATAATCAAATTCACCAAGATAATCACTCTTAAAATGAAAAATATCACGGACAACTTCATCAGTCTTAAAAGCAGGCGCTGTCGGGTCCCAATTAGGCCCATGATATGTCAATGTGCCACCGCATACTTCAATAGAAACAGAATCCTGACCCTCCGGACGATTCAACCACATCTCCTTCAAAGTATCTTCAGCAGTCTTACCATCAATATTGGTAGGTTTCACAGGTCCTGTCAATTTCGTCTTTTGTCCAACAGTCATTTCTGATACGTCAAGCATCACACCTTGACCATCATCAATAACAAGGTTACCTGTCAAGTTTTCCTTTTCAGATGTCGGCATTTCCTTAAACTTCTCGACATTACCATCACACATATCTGTGATGTCATTATTGGCATAAAAGTTATCACAGGACAAACGAGCATACAAAATCACTCGTTCAAATGAAGTCATAGAATTAACATCTCTGATGCCCAATTCATTCATAATTTCTCGTTGCTGACCAGACAAACTGGAATCAACACCAATGGTACCAACATCAACCTGAACATCTGACATATTTTGTGACAAAGTTGTTGTATCACCATAAGTCTGACCCTGAGCCTCCGGCTCATAATGCCACGGATTATTTTCTCTGTCCACAGAAGAAATCCATGCCATAGCATCATCACCATGAGCATACAGATTCTTTGAAATACTGTCCAACTCACGACTATAATCAGACAACGGAACAATCCCGCTGATAACCTGAGACTGCAAATACATACGATAAATCTCAGCAGGAGCCGGCTGCTGTTTATTCGCCATTTGTACAAAATATTTTTCCAGACTATCGCTCAAAGATACCTTCAAACTTTCCAGAACGCTGGCATCTACATCCACCGATTCTCTACCTTCAGGAATCTCTGTAGTCTGTTTTGTCGTACCACTACTGCCATCTAACGCAACCTGCGAAAAACCAGCAGACACAGCATTCAACATACTATTCGGCATATTCACATCCTCCTTTTTTATTTTCTGATAGTCATACCAACTATTTCTCCTCTTATTGTATCAGAGCTTTTACAAAACGCAAGATGCCCCAGACAAGATTTCCAAAAAAGGAGTGCCCAAAGACACTCCTTTTCCAGCTTACGAATCATATTTATCTTTCAAATCTTCCATACTCTGGTCACCAAAAGAATCCACAGGGGTATTCAGAATACGCTCTGTTTCAGCGGCTTTCTCCTTCTGGCGTTTATGTACATTTTTGATAATCAAGAAGATAACAAACAACGCACCAACACCGCCGACAACCAAAGCAATCACAATCACAGGATTGGTCGTCTTTGTCATCATACGGTCTGCAGCTGTCTGAAATGATTTCGCAAAGAACTCATCTTCATCATAATCTGAGTAGAAATAATAATCTACATAATCATACAAAATTTCCAGAGCTTCATCATCCACAACAGCCTTTGCCTGAGCACCTGTTGCTGCTGCCATCATATAATCCGTGCTTCCATCTTGACACTGAAACACGAAAACCATATGACCTTCATCTTTGAACATCTGGTCATACACCTTATTTGCATATGCCCAAACTTCATCACCTGTCGGATTCACATCGCCTTCCACAGCGTCGGTAATTACCAGATAAGGCTGAACACCAGTCTTATCATAAAAGTCTCTCAGACCTCGTTCCAAGACCTTTCCTGAAGCAATCCAGCCCATAGCAGAATCATCATACCACTTATCAGACAAAGTGACATATTGAGCATCCAACTTTTCCCGATTCACAGTCGAAGTTGTAATATCACCTGACCCACCAGAAAATGAGCCAAAAACAGCAATCAAGATAATCACCAGAACCACAATTCCGGAAATTGCTGTACTCAACGGTGTACTATAATGATGATGAACTACAGTTACTTTTTACATGTTGCTCTGTTGCTATCATACCACGTTTTTGAAGGATTGTCCAGTGCTTTCCAAGCTGTCAAAAAAATTTTCTCTCTCAGTTTGTGAAAGAAAATCGACACTTTACTCCAACACTACTTCCAACACAAAACAAACATCGGGAGACACATCAGCATTATTCGAAAGAGAGGTTACATACCATGAAAGACAGAAACATTCCTTGCATTTACTACACATGCGCTCACGGCGAATGCCAAAAAGGCTTCAAAGATGTGACCACTGCCAAATGCAAGAATTGTGGCAAATACAAACCCCGCAAGGTCACCAAACGTCCTGAAACCATTCGTCACAAACGTCAGAAAGACAAAGACCGTCACGACAACTGGAAGGACTATTAAGCCACCAGCCCCGGAACCGTATTCTAAAACATACGGTTCCGACTCTTTCTTTTTCAACACAAAAATTAAAATCACGGGTACAACCGTGTAAATTATACATTATCACAATTCAACTGAAAGGGGATTACGAACCATGTTTACGAAAGAAATGATTAAAAATGCCTGCGAGCAGCACGCTTACAATGAATTTAACGTCACCATGTCCAATGGCGATGTCCTCACCATCAGCCCTTGTACTCCCTGGGGTGTTCAGCCCACTATCGACAACGTCGAATATTGGCTCGTGTACGGTCCTCTCCCTTGGCTCGGTTGCGACAATATCGACCAGTTGCTGACCCAACTGAACAGCTACACCACTCTGCTGGCCGCTGCAGACGAAGACAAGAAGAAACTCAAAGACTTCTTTGAGAAACACATCCAGAACCAACGTCCGGATGATGACACCCTGTCGTTCTATTCCGACTGGCATAAGGATGTCTTCGGCTTTCGTCCTGCCTACGGCACATTCGGTGTCCACCGATAAAAGCCATTCACACTGAAGGCTGTAAAAACAGCCTTCAGTCTTCATAAGAAAGGAGCATTATCATGTTTAATATTCTCAAAAACATCCTGGGAAACAACCCAGTTACACAAAAACCAACAATCACAATCGAACAGGCAGCTGCTTTGCTCAAGACATCCCCTGATGCATTGCAGGCATTTGAAGCTGCTTATCAAGCAGCACGTGATGCACAGACAAGCGATGACCTGATTCAGGTATCTTCCAAAGACCTGAAAAACGCACGTCCTCAGCAAAGCACATCACCAGAAGAACTGATGAATCGCATCGTCGATGAATTATTACAGCAAACTGCTGTATGGACATGGGATGGACAAACTGTATCTGACAATACAGCCAGCCTCACCGAAGGTCAGAAGGTCTTCTTGTCCGAATTACAGGAAATCCCTGAAGAAATTCGTCCACAGGCCACAGGATATCTGTACCACAAACAGATTCCCGGCGAATCTTACATGTCTGTTCTTGCTTTCTATCAAGAAATGATGGAAGCAAAAGACCCTGCAACAAAAAAATTCTGTTACAACCATTTCCGTCAGGGTGTAGATATATTAGACCTGGACCCAGTTCTTTATGCCATTCTTGGCATGAACCCAAATGCTATGGGCTACTGGCTTCCTTCCATCATTCCAGCTGTTCAGGAAGAAGGATTCTTTCAGATTCCCAAAACCCACATCATCAAAGTTCCTTTGCCTTTGCTGCAGCTGTCTCGTCTGGACTACGAACACATCAACCAGACAACCCTGGCCATTTTAGACAAATGGTTGTTTGAATTATGCCACTTGAACGAAGAAAAAGATTACTTCGTCAAAACTGGCACATTCTCCAGCAAATTCAACTTCCGCAACGCCAAAGTTACAGGAGCCAAAGAAGTCAGAGAAATGGCAGAATACTTGCTGTTTCTGTCTCATCAGGCAGTTCTTATGGCAACACCTACTATGAACGTATCTCATTATGGTGTTTCTACGACGAACGAATGGGTCGTACGCGAATACATTGCTGACAAAGAAGAAAACCCTTGTATCTACAACGGCATGCCTCTTCATACTGAATACCGTGTATTCGTAGATTTCGACAAGAATACCGTTCTCGGCATTCACCCATACTGGGACCCAAAGGTCATGATGCAACGCTTCACTGCCGGTGAAGACGCCAAAGACCCTGTCATGGTTCATGACGCTGTTATCTATCATATGCATGAAGAAACATTGATGAACCGTTATGAAGCCAACAAGGATTTGGTCATTCAACATGTTCAAACCTTATTAGACCATCAGCCTGACCTAACAGGACAATGGTCCATCGACATTATGCAAAATGGCGATGAATTTTGGCTGATTGACATGGCCGTAGCTGAAAACTCTGCTTTCTATGAAGAATCTGTTCCGGCTCAACTCCGTGCACCGAGAAAAGAAAACTGGCTTCCTGAACTCAACAAATAAACACAGAACGGACAGACTATATAGTCTGTCCGCTCTTCCATTACATTCAAAAAGGAGAATCCATCATGTATAACAATTCCGAATATCTCATTCAGAAAGAAGCAAATGCGGCCAAAGCCCGCTTTCATTTAGAAGAAATCAAGAAGTTTGATGCAGAAATTCAGCATAGCATCGAACATACTTCCGAATATACAGAAACTGTTTTAGATAACCACACAGAAGCTGGCCATGTTCCAACATGTACGTTAATCAACCAGGACTGTGTATCGGCTATCATGCAAACGGTTCAGGAAGCACCATTTGCTCGGACTGCTGTTTTGAACTTTGCCAATTACAAAACTCCTGGCGGCACATTCCTTCAGGGCTCTACCTCTCAGGAAGAATGCCTTTGCCATACATCTACGCTATATCCTGTGCTCACAGCACAGAGCCAATTCTACAATCGCAACTGCACCCGCATCAATAAAGGTCTCTATACCAACCGAGCACTTTATTCCGAAGCTATTCGCTTTGAACAGGATGGTAATGTCGTCCTTTGTGATGTTCTGACCTGTGCAGCACCCAATCGAAAGATTGCTCAGGATTTTTGTCATGTCTCTGACAACGAAAATCTCGAAGCTCTTGCGAATCGTATCAAGTTCCTTCTTGATGTAGCCGACTATAACTATGTCGATAACCTCATTCTTGGCGCTTTTGGATGCGGTGCCTTCCACCAGTCTGCCAGACAGGTTGCCCGCATCTTCCAGGAACATCTCAACAGCGGACGCTATCATTTCAAGAATATCATCTTCGCAGTTCCTACGCTTCCTGGCGTACCATACAGCCATTACGATATGTTCAAGCTGTACTTCTAAACCAATAAGAAAAGCACCTGATTTAACAGGTGCTTTTCTTTTTTATACAATTGCATACGCATCCAAATTCGAAATCTGCCCATCTGCATTCATTGTGTAAGTCATAACAGCCTTGCTATTTCCTTCCACCTTCTTCACATTACCCTCGGTATCCTTATAAGATGCATCAGAAGTCAGCGTAATGACCACAAAATATGAATAATTGCCGTCATCAATCTTCGTCACTTTCTGATAATCCATCTTACCATAATGCATATTCAAAGACGAACCATCTGCCTGTTCCAACGGACCTTTTCCATCAGAACCTACATGCACAGGAGAAAAGAACTCAGTCATAAAACGACTGTCTTCCGGAATCCCCTTTTCGATACAATAATCACGGGCTTCCATGTATTCTTTACTGCTATTCCATGCAAAAATCGTACGGCAAAATTCTTCAAATACCCGCGTATCCTTTGCTACCCGGTCACTGTCCAATCCAGTAACCTCAGAAATATTATCTTGTACCTCTACAGGCACTTTCTCATCATTCTGATTTGTCTCACCAGATTCTGCTGCTTCCACCGCAGCTTTCGCATCGTTTAATGTCTGATTTGCAGACCACACATTCCATCCAGCAAAACCAAAAGCAACGACACATACCAGTGCAACACATGCCACAATCAATTTATTCCTCATTGCTGGTACCTCCCTGTTCCTGCTGTTTCAGCCATTCTTCATACAAATCCTGCTTTGCCTGATTATTCTGTCCCATTGCCTCTTCATCTTCCGGTGTAAACTCATAACCAGGACCAACATTATTATTCTTAATAGCATCCAAAATACTATTTACGCTATCTTCAACTTCTTTTTGCTGGTCTTTATCATACCCATCAGAAGGCAACCCTTCAACCGAAATGTTTTTATTACCATAATCAGTTGAACGAATCACAGGATTGGTAAACAATCCATCCTGGAACTTATATTCAGACGATGCATATGCCAACAAATGACCATCAGAATCCTGACACGTCCACAAATACTTTACTCCATTTGAAGTAAACTCATAACTCGACACAGGATTCCATGTCCACGTCAAATTTTCATTATCTGACGAAAACCAGTCACCAGGAACATTCTCTCCATTGACAAAATTTGCTCTGATTTTATCAGCCAAAACGCCCTGACGTTCCTCTTTGCTGGCACCAGTTTTAATGCACTCTGTATATGCCATCAAGCCTTCTGCCACTTCTTTACCAGCAGCATCAGCTGCTTTAATTTCAGATGCAAAATCACGGTCGCTTGCTTGTGTCCACTCTGTATTCACAGAGTGGCCAGCATCCTCAACCTGAGCAACAAGCCTATCAGCTTTATCTCTTACCTGATTACCATATGTGACACTACCCGCCACAACGACGGCAGATACCAAAATGGCAACAATCCCAACTACCTTTCCATTCATAAAGGTTACTCCTTTCTCATGTCATTATCTGTCATTCAAAGATTCGCCTTCAACGATATCTTTATAACGACTGTTCTCATCATAGAATTTCAATCTAAACACCTCATAAGGTCTGCTATCATATGACTGCAAACCACTGGCTGAACCACAACCAGGTGAACGTTCATTCAAAGAGGCGCTTACCATATCTGCCGTAGAACCAGGGAACTTCTTCTGCACAGCTTCATTTCCAACATACATCGTAATATGTCCGTTACAAACGATAACATCTCCCGGTTCCATTTCTTCTGCAATATTCAAACTTGCAAAAGACCCGATATATTCCCATTTATTCGGATTATCCTGACAATGAGCCAACTGAGAACCTGTTGCACCAGCCGGGAACAAATCATCAGCTCCTGCCCAACGAATTGCCGTTGCTACACCACGGTCACATGATTGGAAATACGGGTCACCCGGGAAAATACGTTCATGCAATACCCGATACAATTCTGTACCATCATTGCCACGACCCATATCTTCTGTTTCATATGCATATGCAACAGCCGCTTCTGCCAGAGAACTGTTATCATACACACCAGCTTCAATGCCGCAATCTTCTGCCTCATTTTTTGCACCACGACCAGCTGCTTCAGCCCTGGACACAGCTGCCATTTCCAAAACACTATTGGCATAATCCTCATCACCCATAGTGCCACCGAATTTATCATAATACTTTCGAGCAGCAGTCAACTTTCCATCGGCAACCTTCGAAATACCTTCGAATTTTTCACAGAAAACCACAGCTGCCCCTTCCGGTGTATCACAACCAGATGTGTCATTTTTCCAATTGGTCAACCATTCTGAACGACCATAACCACCGTTAGCAACAGGTGCCAAAATAAAGGACATCTGAACATCAAAAGCCTTTTCCTCGTCATACCATGTCGTACCAAGTCCGGTTGCCCAATCTTCCAGCTTATCATAGTTAATGCCGGTAAAACCAAACATACCCACGCCGGCAACATAGCCATAACGGCTGGTTCCGTAAAAGGCTTCATTGATATCATTAGGGTCATATCGAGGGAACACAACATTCAATGTCCAACTATTCAGGTCTTCCAGATATCCCTGTTTAATTGGACCAATGCCCCAACGTTCATTCGGACATGTCAAAAAATCACATTCCATAGCATACGGTGACAAGCCACCTTCACCAGCCATGTTACCAACTGCACCAGCTGCTTGTTCATCTGTCAAACCAATCGCTTTGAAAATCGCCCAGGCCTTAGCCGCGTTCGCTTCAACCATCGCATTTTCATCACCCTCAAATGTCGACAGATTTTGTGCCTTTGCTACATCTTCGGCACAATCATCTTCGATTACATATTCATGGGCTAACATATTCTGTTCAGCCGACCACGTTGACAATACTGCGGCACCTCCTGTAACACTCGTTAATGCTACAGCTGCCGTCAAAATACCTGCCGTTGTCTTTGATACACCCAACGCATTGGAAACACCACCGACACCTTTCGAAACAAAACCCGTCACCTTTGCTCCGAAATTCATAGCACCATCAATGGCGCCTTGCATCAAATTTCTGCCTCCACCGGCAAGTATTCCCTTGGCTCCATCAGCAGCCCCTTTTGCACCACCTGATAAAGCATTTTTCAAATCTTGCAAAGGATGCCACTTTCCCTTCGGAACAGCACCCTGCGACGATGAAGCCGGTTCACCGCCCATATCGGCATCGCCTGTATCAGCACCTCTACCAGATGACTTCTGACCATTACCTACCCGACCAGAACCGCCACCCGATACACCTGCTGAACCTTTATGTACTGCACCCTCAAATGAACCATCAGGTCCATTCAAGGAATCTCCATCCGGAGTTGCATCTTCCGCTTCAGGACCTTGCTGTCCTTGCGAAGCACCTCGTTTTCCTCTATGCTTATTCTTGCCAACAGAAGGTGTATCCCCATCAGGTGCATGAGCACCATCTTGTTCTGCACCACCAGATGAACTTCCACCCACACCCTCTGCCGAAGGCTGAGGAGTCTCATTCAGCTCATCCGGATTAAATCCATCTGTCTGTTCATGTCGCTTCATGTCTCAAAAGCTCTCCTTTCTTTTAATATCGTAACTTACCAACATCCCTGACTGAAACAGGAGCATCTACACCTGTCGAAGAATTACTCCTCATCTGTGTCTCAATATCTGTCATCGTTGCATCCAATCCATCCACAAGATGAATCAAATATGCAGCCAAAACACGAGGACGTTCTGAATAAATTCCATGATGCTGATTTGTGACAGCAAGCATGGTATAATAAAATTCATCACCTTTCAACTGACGAATTTGAGGCTCATAAGAAGCCAAAATTAACCCGCCTGATAAAAGATGTGAAATATACAACCCTTGCTCTGACATAGTTCCATGGTAATATTCCATACACTTACCAATATCATGAAGAGCTGCACCAATCAACAAGGTATCCTTATCCACACGACGTAAAATTTCAGGATACCACTCGATGATATTTGCTAAATGATGCACAACCTTTGTGGTATGTGCCAGCAATCCACTGCGACATGAATCATGATGTGTCACTGCTGCAAACTCAGTACGAAAACTCTGTACACGAGAATCTTGCATAATCAATTGAAACACCTTCAATCCATCCGGTGTACACTGTGAAGACAAAACCTTCATCAATACATCCCAACACTGTTGTTCATCATAAATAACTTCCAGAAAGTCCAAATAAGAATATCCCGATACAGAAGGAATCACTGTATCAATGACCAACGTCTTACTGTCATTGAACACACTGACTTCACCCGTAATATGAACAACCTGTCCCTTCAAATGCATCGCTTGTAAAGAAGCAAACGCCTTTGACGAACTCCAGCATTTGAAATTGATATTTCCTCGACCATACAAAATACCTTTGATGAAAGGCTTGTTTCCTTTTGATTGTGAAACCTCATAATCTTGCAGATACAAACAACCATCAATCCGTGTCTTGTCCATCATCAAGTCAATTTCACTTTTCATGTATTTATGTTCCATGGCAACGACTGTCACCTCCATCTATCCATAATTTCCTATCTATTTTATCATAAGCAATCAAAAATATCAAGATACCCAATCCATGAAACCATGGAAAAAACCTCTCATTTATGATATAATTAAAGCATGTAGACCCTTTACATAACAACCCAGTTTCCCCCTCAAATTCCGATACTTTACCTTTTTTCCTTTTTCAACACAAAAAACAAACCGGGTGCATAACCCACACTATCTTACACGAACATTATTCGAAACCAGATTGGAGATAAAACATGTTTACATCAAGAGATACTTATCAATTCCACCAAATCAAGAAGTCCGTCATTCGAAAACTCAGAACGGACCTGGTTGGTTTATCATATGACCATTACAGCAGCCGTATCAAATCCCCTCTCAGTATTCGGCAAAAACTCAAGCGAAAAGGTTTTGAACCTACTTCCCAAAACGCATTACAACATCTATCTGATATTATCGGGATTCGTCTTGTAACTCGATACATCATGGACATCTACCAAATTGTTGACCGTATCCATGAGTGCTGTAATGTCATTGAAGAACATGACTACATCGCTACACCAAAAGCAAGCGGCTATCGTAGTTATCATATGACAATATCAATACCAATTCCAGCAGACTCAGACAACTTACAAGAAGGACAACCCATTGATATCGAAATCCAAATTCGTACTATGGGTATGGACTTCTGGGCCAGTCTGGAACATTCCCTCGTCTACAAAAAAGGACTCAAGGATAACAAGCTGGAACGAAATGCCGCATTGATTCAAACTGAACTGCGACATTATGCTGAAGACATTTTCTCTATTGATATGAGACTTCAGGCTTTAACAAAATTAACTGAGGAGTGACATAAACCATGATAAAAGAATTGTATCCTGCTTTCCAACACTGGAGTGCCAAAGGAAGTGTATATCTGATTTCTGATACACACTTCGACGACCTTGCCGTCAAAAAACATCGTCCCCATGGTCCTACACCCATGCAAACCATGGCCTTCATTGCATCAAAAGTCCATAAAAACGACACCTTGATTCATCTTGGTGATGTCGGCAACCCTGAGTATTTCATCAATGCCTGGAAGCCTGGAAAACGTCCGCATCTGGTGCTGATTACAGGAAACCACGATACACGTCTGACGCTCTTGCGCAGCATCTTCGATGAAGTCTATACGGGGCCCCTGTTCATTGCGCCCAAACTGGTTCTTTCTCATGAACCTCTCTACATTTCGCCCATGTGTTTCTTCAACATGCATGGACATCTTCACAGCGACCCGTTCCATTTGGACGAGTTCCATCTGAACCTTGCCGCTGCCGAAAAAGCACTGGCATTGCATAAACTCGACACGTTCATCAAAAACGGACTGTTTTCAAACATTCCTAAGCAGCATCGACACACCATCAATCGTGCTGCTGCTCGCAAAAAGAAGCAGACTCCCAAGAAGCACTAAAGTGCCTTACGCCCACAGGATACATTTCCTGTGGGCTTTTTTCTACAATACCACAACTACATTACAACACAAATAAAAATCCGAGGGACTTTATAGGCATATTTGCCTATTATTTTACATATACGAAAGGAGTCTATACAATGACACATTATCACAACGAACATAACACCCCTGAATTTCGCAATGCCTGCGACATCTGGGCAGGCTTATTCATCCTCATGAGCAATGCTGCTCCTGGAGAAATGCCACAGGCCAAAGCCAGAACTTTGGAAACCACAAAAGAAGTCATGGACGCCAATTACAAGATGATTTCCATCCTTTTGAACACTGGCGTATCCAAAACTGACATCATCACAGCTGTACCCGAAGCAGCTTGCTGCTTCGAACGGGCAGTTGCCTAAACCAACAAAGACCAACGGAGACTAACTCCGTTGGTCCTATTTTTTTCATATCAATACATGACGACAAATCCCATATTGCAGACATTTTTCCTGTACAGCCTGTGCAGGAGAGCCAATTCCGCCATACACGCTGGAAAAATAAGCAGCCTTATAATGGTCACAAGCATCTTGTAAAGGCATACCCTCAATGACATGTTCCAGATAAGCAGCAATCTTTACAAGTCCGCCAATACACGTCCGACAGCCACTTGCTGAAACATAATTTTCTTCCGCAATACAAGCATACAAAAACCAACTCAGCCAGACACTTAACGTAACTCTGACATCTACATTTCCACCAGATAAACCAGCAGCCATTTGGTGAACCAAATGCAAATCGTCCAGTGTTACCATACTTCGTCCAACGGATTTTTGCATCAAATCCCGCAACACGGACAACAAGCTGTCACACCTCACCAGATGACTATCAACCAAGTATTTCAAATTGGATAACCAATCTGTATCATTTGGATAATAGACTCGTGACGGCTGACCGTCATAATATCGAATCAAAATGACAGCATAATGGTCTTTACGACCTATTGCAAAACTGACACCTAAACCATCATGAATATCACCGGCTACCAAATACACTTTGGAAGTTGGCCTGCAATATACAGCATCATGAACCCTCGGAACATTTGCATAAAAATCAGATAATTCCATCAAAACATTTGCATGTCCAATTTTATGCCAATACACACAAACCAGCCCCTTTCTCAATATGATACTCATATCATAACATATTTACCCTCATTTATCAAGATAGAAAAAGACGAGCAACGATATTTCGTCACTCGTCTTTTATCTTATAACGACCTGCCTGTATTACCGGCAGGCGGCGCTACAGGAATATCCATGACATCATCTTTGTAAATCACTTCTGTTTTAGGGCCATACTGTTTCTTCGATGCTAATCTCTGGCGCTCATATTCTTCCAAATCAGCTACCATAATCGCATCTCTTTGACCAAATCGCTCACGCAAAATCCTATCAGGCATTGAAGAATCATAAATATCCTTGATAAGACCTTCCGGAGTTCGAACGTGCCCTTCCAAAAACACCTCCGGTGATTCCTGGATTTGCACAATCATTCCTTGATTTACACGAAACGGATGCTCCAATTCGTCACTTCCAGCCGGTGTTTTCAAACGAATACTCATTTCGTAACCAGTTACATCACGATGCTGCTGATTAAAATACACAGCAATATTATTACAAGCATTTGCATGTTCCGCCAATGCCTGATAATAATCATCCTTCTGATTTGATGGCTGCAAATTATGTGACTGTTCCTGTTGAACCAGTTCATTTCTTCTCTGATATTTTTCCTCTAAACGTCTGTCAACAGCCGTCTGAATCCGAGGTTTTCTGTTAAATAAAAACATGATATAATAATCTCCTTTCTGAAGACGAATTTCCCATCGTTCTCATCTTATTTTATCACACATAAATCAGAACGCCACCCCTTTTCTGTAAATTCTTAAAGAAACACAATACAAAACTCTTACACATTCTAACTACAAAAACACGGGAGCCGACTTGAACCCATATTTCTTGCCATCGTGCCGTCTGGACGTTCTATGCGTTACAAGCGCGGAACCACTCTGACGGCACATTTTTTCCAAGATAGAAAGGAGGTTTTCCCTCATGACATATACAAATCTTAGTCGGTTTATTAGTTTGATTCTTCGACACAAACCAGAAACTGTCCATCTAAAATTGGACCACCAAGGATATGTCGACGTTCACCAGCTCATTGCCAATATCAACGCATACAGCGAATTTTCTATTGACAAAGACATCCTGGACATCATTGTCAAAACAGACAATAAACAAAGATACTCCTATAATGCCGACCAAACCAAAATTCGAGCCAACCAAGGACATTCCATTCCGGTTGACTTAGGACTTCAACCACAGGCCGCACCTCAAATTTTATATCACGGCACAGGTGTCAAATACGTCGCCCAAATTCTCAAAGAAGGATTGAAACCCAAACAAAGAACACACGTTCATTTATCGTCGGATATAAAAACACCCATCACAGTTGGACAAAGACACGGCACACCTTGCATTTTCCAAATTGATACGGCTCAAATGCAAAAAGACAGATACCAATTCTACCTATCAGCCAACCAAGTCTGGCTTACCGATAACGTACCGCCTCAATATCTGACATTACTGTCCGAAAACCAGAATTAACTTATCAAGAAAGGAGACATTTATGGACTTACGACTTCGCAAACATAAAAACATTCACGAAATCCCCTATTTCATAGAGGAAAACAACAAACTCAAATCATCTACCACCCTGCCGGCCGGCACACGAATCTACGCCATTGTAACCGATAGAGCATATCCTGATAACTACCAAGCTATGCTTGATGAAAACATTATTTATCCATGTATGCTCATAGAATCCAGATTCCCGGTCATGTATCAGCATCAAAACATGATTTTGACAGATACAAACCAGACACCCAAATACTGTGTGCCAATCAAAAAACAAGCCTGGCACAAAGACCCACAGGACATCACCCCCGATGACCTGGTATGGTCTAAAACCGTCAATGCTCAGATTCGCAAATATGCCAATTCATTAAAAGCAGCACAAATGGTAGCCGACTTGTTCGAAAATCAAAAAATCATTATGTTCCTGAATACCATCGCACCGACTGTGAAAAATCTTCGCACGCGTGTAAAATCCAATGAGAATCTCGATATCATATCCAGAAGAGCCATGCGTCAATTATTGGATACGGTAGTCACCTTCGATGTTTTAGAATCAAACATCTTCCCTGACAACATGGAACCTGTTTCAGAAGAAATCTTTGAAAAGAAAGGAATTTGAATCATGAACCAAGCTCAATACAGACTCTACCTGACAGATGGATATGACATCCACCAAGAAGGCATCTTTTCATCTCTCGAAAAAGCCCAGACTGCCATGCACACAGCCTATAATCTTCGTACACCTGAAGATTGGCTGTCAGAATACAAAGAACTCAGCAGCATCAATGACACGGATGCCATTCTCTATGTAAATGGAGAAGATGTATTCGTATGGCATATTGAAGAAATCCAACTCTCCGATTTCTTCCAGAATACAACCGACAAACTCGTAGTTCCATTCCAAAACGGAAATCTGGTTGCAACAATTTCCCCAGACCCGAACTATCCTGGCATTGACGTCGAATACATCGACAACAATGACAACGGAACCACTATGTCACGACCTCGTGTTCTCATTGAACAACCTGTAGAAGACAACGAAACACAAATGATTCGTTGTCTGATTTGGAATAATCCAAACAGCGAAGATTACACAGAAGACACCACTCTTTACCAACAGACCAACGCAGGTCTTATTGTCCACGACCATCTCTGTAATGATACCATGATTGGCATTGAAGATGAAAATCATCAACTGTACGAATATCATACAGACGATGATGAAGTCGTTATCTTCAGCCGTTCCGATGAAGACCCTGGTGAAGTCATCACCGGACCTACTGCCGACAAAATTCGTAAATTTGCATTGTCCAAGATGATAGAACAGCCCCATCGCTGGAAATCACCTGTAGACTACAAATTCCGTTGTGCTGATTGCGCAGCGCTGGTCGAAAAGAACAAAGACTGGGTTTGTGATGAATGCAACAAACCTTGTAAAGAAGTCTTCATTTGTCCTGAAGGACTCCCGAATCCCATCCTTGCACCGGATACCCTTCTGGCACAATACGACGAAGACAAAATCTACAAAGATTGACCATAAGAAAGGAGACACATTATCACATGTCAAAACGTAATAAACAAAAGAAGAAACACAATGCTACACCTGCAAGGTTTCATCTACCTGCACCAAGCCCAAACCTGAAAGGACAGCCAAATCGATACGACCATCTGTATCATCTCATGGAAACCTATATTGCCAAGCAGCTTGCAAAAAAGAAACACATTGGCTCTCCTGTAATGAGAAATCAATATGATGCCGAAGTAAATGCCATCATTCAACAGCATACCAAACTTCATGACAGTTTTATTCAAAAACTGACCTCTCTGGGCATGAACCATGACATCAAAGATGTACAAAACATGGATACCATCGACCTGTCATTTCTCAGCAAAGGGTCTGCACCAAACGATATCATAGACCTCAATCATCCTGAAATCGTGACTGCCCTTCATTGGTTTGAACAACTCCATGCACCAGAAAACTGGTTTGCTTCCTTGCCTTGTTTCAAAGAAGGCGCCATTCGCATGAACAAAGCACGATGGCTCCTTTTTAATGTACAAGAACTCCAATGTGACAACGGACTCACATACAAGATGCACCTCATTGATTACGATTCCAGCGCTGAAGTTGGAGGTCTGGATGGTGTATCCTTTGATGTTACTTTACGCCACAACAACACATTTGCTCACGACATCACCAATGTACAAGACTTTTCCACCAAATACTCCAGCATAACGCCTGCCCAACTGGGCTGGAACAAAGAACAAGTCAAACTCTGGGAAGAAGTTACGCTGCAAAATGCTGTTGACCAAAAAGCGTTATTCCAAAGAAATAACATCAATCCTGCCAACACCATTTTGGCCCTATTTTCAGCTCTGGTTATCACATCCAACTATTACTTGTCCAATCAAAAGCCAACCATTGAAAAAGAGCCAAAACAAACCAAATCAGCAACCAAATCACGTACCAAAAAACCATATTGTCCTCCGGATAAACGCATTCGCCACATCGGAACCATGAGATTTATCTCCAAACAAATACCCAAAACACCAACAAAAAAGACAGTCCGGCACTGGCATGTAGAACAATGGACAGTCCGAGGGCATGTCCGTCACTATAAAAGCGGCAAAACCGTATATATTCAACCTACGGTCAAACATCGAAAACAATTGCAACATCACAACGACCAAAAACCAATTCAGAATATTCTGGTCTTTCAAGAATCAGACCCGAACTCTACCAGAAAGGAGGAATAGCCATGAGCCTCAAAATTTATGATGCCTATCGTATGAATATACGTACCGTACAAGATATTCACAGCTTCACGCAAAAACTGAAAACCTACCAGTCTAAAGCAATGATGAAATATCTCATCGGTCACATGGCTGCTTATGCAGCTCGTTTGACAGACACATTCTGCCTAAACAAACATCCCATCGAAGGCATCAATCCTCCAGAAAACCTTATAAGGCTTATGGAAAACCATCCGAATATAAACCAAAATCGCACTTTGTTCAGCAATACCTTGACCATAGTCAACGACCACATCGAAGACCGCAGAAAACAATGGTTTGAGGAACAAAGCCTATGTGTATTCCCACAAGATGAAAACCATATCTGTGCTATGGTTTTCGGTAAACCTCTCACCCATCTTTTTAAAACCTATCACAATGGCAAAGCTGACAAGCAGCAAACTGCCTTGTTTGATGGTATTCAGCTGGAAGATTATCATTACCAAAATCAAACAGATAGGCCTGAAAACATCACTGAAAACGAATGGGAAACCAGATGCACCACATGGAAACACATGATGCCATCTCTTATTCCAGATAAAGACGGGATTCTCATCATGATAATCACACAGGATGCCTATGAAAACATGCTGTATCAAATCACCTATGATGACCTGTTAAAACATCCCAATCTGGACAAAAAGCACAGAGCAAAAAATCTGGCATATAACTCAGCCCTAAACGAATATGTCTATCGACAAGCTGATACCATGCAAGAAGAAATCAGTATGTCTGACTATCTCCGTTTCAATGCTCAATTTCGCACAGAAACAAAAAATCAGGAATCCGAGGTTGCAAAAAGAATCTGTCAAATCACAGACCTTCTCATGCAAACACTCCCTGATATCACCACTGACCTGCTATCTACCCCGATAGCCAATATTCCATCATCATAAGAAAGGAGTGCATACTCATGATTTTTGTCACAGGTGATACTCATCAAGACTTCAGTCGCTTTTCCAATTCCAAATTTCCGCCACATGACATGAATCTGACAAAAGATGACACAGTCATCATCTGTGGCGATTTTGGGGGAATCTGGTCTACCAAACCGGACGGTCCGGAAAAATGGTGGATGGACTGGCTGGAATCCAAACCGTACACAATCGCTTTTGTGGATGGAAACCACGAAAACTTCGACCGTCTGAACAATATGCCTATTGGAACATGGAACGGTGGTCAGGTACACTTCATCAGACCACACGTCATCCATCTGATGCGTGGCGAATGCTACACCATCGAAAACCATAAATTCTTTTGCTTTGGTGGAGCCAGCAGTCACGACATTGCCGACGGCATCCTGGAAGCAAAAGACCCTCGCATTGCCGATTGGTATCTGAAAGGCAAAATGTTTCGTATCAACCATATCAGCTGGTGGGAAAACGAAATGCCTACTTCTGAAGAAATGCACCATGGTGCATTGACTCTGGAAAAAACCATGCCGGATGGTGTGGATTTCATCATCACACACAGTCCGCCCAGCAGTCTGCTGAAAATGGTTAATCCCTATTTTCAGCCCGACAGATTGAACGTATTCCTGCAAAGCATCAAGAATACATGTCCCCATAAGCATTGGTATTTCGGTCATCTGCATTGTGATATGGACATTCCCGGCGAAAACGCCACATGTCTGTATTACGACATCCGCCGCATCGTATAAACCAATCCACATAAGAAAGGAAACACATTTTATGGCCATATCTCCTACAAATTCCTCGTTTGTCGTATATTTCAAAGAAAACAACGACAAAATCATCAACGGAGGAGAACCCCCTCGCGGTAAAATCCTCTACGCCGTCCGTCCCATGAGCCAATATCCGGACCATCCTTCAGCCAAACCGTATCCGTGTATCATCGGTGAGTTTCGCTGGGCTGCCGATTATCATGTCAATCAGATGGAACTATCCAATCCGAAACAGAAAGGATTCTTCTGTTTGCCCATCAAGCAAACAGCTCTCAACAAACCGGAATCACTGCTAACAACAGATGACATTATCTGGTCAAAGATTGTATCTGCTCATGGACGATACTATGCTGATACAGAACAGACCGCACACAAAATGTGCGACCTGTTCCAGGTAAAAGCAGCATGTTCCAATTTAACAGATGCTGCAAACAAACTAAAAAACATGTTGCAGCGAACACCTGCAACATCCAGCTACCACACAAGCCTAACAGAACTCTGTCAGCACACACAAACGCTCCTTGATGAAATCAAACAATTTCATCAAGGCATCTACGAACAATAGAAAGGAGGCCTCATCATGGGCTGTTTTGACTTTATTTATGCCGACAACGGACGCAACATCAGAGGGCAAAATGGATTTATCTATCTCACAGATGAACTTTGCCACCAAACAGGGCTAAAAAGCCCTCTCAGATTCGTTTCTACCGATGAATACGGTCGATTCGATATCAGGGTACCCCGTGCAGAAAAAGTCGTTACAATCGACATCTACGCCCTATACGCAGCAATGCTGTACCTTGAAGGCGTATGGGACCCTGATAAAAACCCCAATGCGAAACCTCTGAAACCCGGAGAAAAAGGAGCTATGGAAAGCTATCTTGACCAGCTCACCCTTATTCAGAAAAAACATGGGGATATCAGCCAGAATATCGAAACTGAAATCACAGAAACAGAAGATTACATTCGCTGCAAAGGCATCGACTATTTCTTCAAACATCTGAAAACGCTCAGTACCAACCAAACCCATGTTGTTCATTCTCTTGGCAATCAAAGACGTAAAAATGTCACGGTATCCTCTCACTTCACAGGCGACGTTCCGCTGGTCATCACCCGCAAGAAACTTCCGACAAATCAAAACAAAGAACCCTTTGCCATCACCGTCAAAAACTGGGGCTTTGTTACAGACAGCGACCCGAACCAAGGATTCTCCCCGACAAATGACCAGTATACAATCTGGGAACCTCGCACATAACACAAAAAGACCGACACAGACATCTGTGTCGGTCTTTATTTCTCATACCTGTACGCAAATCGTACCATCCGGTAATTCATACGGAACATACGGCTGCGGCAGAGGGTCAATCATCGGCGGAGAACCGAAATATCGAACCTTAAACGGATTACAGCCTGTCAAAACCGTCATCAACATGATACCCAGAAGGACAGCCACAACCAATTTCCGTCTTCCCTTTTTCATAATCATCACCTCTGCTTCGTCATCATTATTCCACAGGTGACATCATCACACGACCAGTTCCACGGTACACGTTGACCAAACCCTCACCAGAGGCTGCTGAACCAATCAGCGAACGCGTAGACCGCTCTACTGTAAATTTCAAGCTCGGAGACCACGCAATGGCCAAACCACCATCAATCCGAATTTCATCGTCTTTCAGGTCGACAATCACCAATTCTTCCTTCGGACAATTGGTTTCAAGAACAACGATACCATTACCCATGATACCAAGATTGTTTCAATCCACAGTCGGTAATTTCACAGAGTCTGACATGTCAGCAGAATGCTGACTGTGGTTTGCCTCATGTCAGTGGGGGATACCGATTTCTCTCCGCCCGCCACTGCCGTTAACTTTCTTATTTGCAATTCATCTCACCACCTATAGAGGTGGGAGAATCCTTGCTATTATTTGTTGAACAAACCTTCATTGCCAAAAGCGGCGGATGATAAAGTTGCACGAACCACAGTCTTATGCTTCAGATTGGTACTGCAAGCACAAAAGACACCATCATCCAAAACAATCGCACCGCCCCATTCAGATGTGTCCAATGTAATCAAATGTTTATATGTAGGCTCCGTCATCAGCACGCCAGTACCTGTGTACTCAGGCTTAATAGCAGCTTCACCAGAAGCCTTGGCTCGCATAAATTTGCCAACCATATCGCCAACACCCTTAATGCCGGTAGTTGCCTGTACATTTCCAGCATACCACTGCATTGCACCAGGCTGCAGCACAACACCGCCACATTCATCCAGCTTACAAAACAGCTGACGCTTTTTGATATCCATCTTTGCAGCGTAATATGCTGTCATAGCACTTTCTACACCAACAGACCGGTCCTGTTCATACTCCAACACATGAAAACCGCCAATCTGCTCCTTGATATTCACCAACGGATTTTCCAAAACATTTTTTACACTAATCATAGCTATTCGCTCCTTTCCCTATATATATAGGTGTAATATCTTTTTTCATTATACTCATTTATCAGGAATTTGTCAATAAAAACAGTCGAACCTGCACACACAGATTCGGCTGTTATCACTTACTTTTGATACATCATCCGGTTATCTATGCATAGACATACCATCCATGCCCATACCAGACTGTTCCATGCCATTCCGCTGAATACGAGCAGCCAACTCATCCATTTCAGCATCCATCTCAGCACGACTACGGCTCTTCGATGTACCATAACCTTTCTGAGATGTCTGAGAAGGTTCTTCAAAGACAGATTCATAACTGGTCTGACGAAACTGCCGCTGTTCTCCACCAGCATACAAGCTGCTGTCATAACCAAGGTCACCAGAATCGCCCATATTCTTCATCATCGTATCCACAGTATCTGTAGAACCATGATTCAATTCATCCAACATAGCATTTCCTGTTGAACCCCAAGAAGGCATTTCCGGTTCAGGCATCTTCTGACCTTGTACAGCATACAAAGACTGACCGTCCGTTCCGCTGTTCACAATATCCTGGAACTGATTTCTGCGATTATTCGCCTGATTTGCTTCCATAGCTCTATCTGTAAAAGCACTATTTTCAGGTTCCAAAGATGCCCGCTTGCTCCAATAAGCAGCTGAAGCTGCCATTGCCTGCTCTTCATTCAATTCACCAGGTACAGGCTCATCGAATTTCTCCATGACATCCTTCGCCCATTCTTTGATATTCTGAATACCGTCTTTAATCCATTCCACAACTCCATTATATGTCGTTGTGGCCTTCTGCTGAGCAGGTGTCTTATTCTCATATTCCTGATAAGCCGACGCAGGGTCTGTCTTATCCAAAAAGTCATTGCCCGTTTGCATCACATACTGACTGTATTGAGCACTCTGACTGTCATACATTGACGCAGCATTCTCTTTCAGCTTATCAGCCTGTGTCTGGGCTCTGGTCAAAGCATCACCTGACAGACCCTCTGTCATTTGTTCAGCTGACTGCATAGACCGCTGATATGTTTCATCATATGACTCATAACCAGCCACATAACCAGGTGCTCCTTCAATTTTACCAACAACCAAGGTCATACCCGGAATTGCAGGCGGATTTTCACCATCTCGATAATACTGAAGATTATCAGGCATATCTGACTGATAATCTTTATCAGACGACTTCAGATATTCATCCATCGCTTTCATACGAGCAGCGACCTGCTGGCCATATTCATCGGTTCCAGCTTCAGCTGTAATCGCAGTATTATCATTCGGAATTTGGAAGCCCTTCAAACTGTCCACAGTCTCCTTGTCCATACCGTCCATTACACGAACACCATAACGTTCACCGTTATCGTTCTCATACATAGATGCGGCAGCGACAGGAGCCATGCCAACATACGACTGGTCCATGGGAACCGAACTCACGTCAATGTCCGTCATAGCCTCGCCCTTTTCTTTCTGGTAAAGAGCTTCCTGCTGCATAACAGGCTCGGCATAATCCCTATAACGGTCTACAGGATTTCCCGGACTCCTCAAATAATCAGGCGCATCCGGATGTTGCTCCAAATACTGATTGTATTCAGACTTTTGTTTCTCATACATCCTCGTAGCAAACGCATAATCGGCATCAGCATCGGCACCTCTACCAGAAGACTGATATGTCTCTTTTGCTCTGGCATACGTCTGTTCGTATGATTCATAACCGACATACATACCGCCATCTGCGTCTCCCGGAACCTCAAAGGTCCGAGCCGTCATACCGGGAATCTCCGGCACTTCACTTCCAGGGCTCAAATATTGAAACCCATAAATACCCGATGCCTGCGATTCAGCATTCAACAAAGCTACATTCTCTGCAGGACTTCTTGACAACCATTCCTGCTGCATATCCTGACGAGACGCAGCTTCTTCCATCGCGCCAATCGGATTATTCACATTAGAAGGCTCCTGTTCATCAAAAACAGAAGCCATATACTCATCGTCCATCCAAGAAGGCATTGGTCATTCATACTCCTTTCTGTATTAAAGATATAACACAGCCACCTGTCGGAAAATTCCCACACCAGCTGCTCTTTGCAAAATATCCGAAGGATTTTGGCCTTGTAACATGCGACATACGCCTCCAGAAACACCTCCGGTCAATGGATGCCCCTGTTTCAAATACAAATGCAAAGCATAGAGCTTTAACACTTTGCCACAAACAGGAGCTTGCCCTGTCATTGTCTGATGATTTTCTTCAGCCACCATCCCATAATATACCATGCTGCAAGCCAGAATACAATCATCTCTATCTTCTGCGCAAGGTATCAACTCCCGAATCCGGTCTTCCAAACAAGACAACACAGAATCACGCATGATAGATGTTGTCATATTATACAACCGAACCAGAATATCATCATAAATCAATGATGCTCCATACCGGTCCGCTAAACGGCCAAGTATTTCATAATAAAACACATCCGTGACCGCACCACAACGTACATCATATTGCTGACTTGCTGGATTCCACATAGGCTTACCAAGGTACAGACAATAATTATCATACTTCCCTGCACCAAAAAACAATACATGCCCGTTCGGCATAGCTCTGCCAGCCGAACGGTTCTGTATCTGATTCATATCAAACCGATAATCCATGTTCATATCCATTCCTCCCATATGTTTCTGCAATAATTCATACCTATATTATAACAGAAAAATAACGGGAAAGCAACTCATATATGAGGCGTTACAGGCTGAAATCAGAGTCTTTCTGAGGTGCTGACGGAGAACTTTCTGCAAACATCCGCAGATTCGATTCTTCCAATTCAGCAGGTGTTGTAATGCTACCCACAAAATGAAAATCTCGTGACATCAACTGACGTTCCACAGAATCCAGATATACACCATAAGCTCGTGCATCAGGCGGGTCCATCTTCCAACGTTCATTTACAGGCTTACGAGCTTCCACATATTCATCATATGTAAAAACATGCGGATAATAGCTTCCACCTGAAGCGAATGCTCCAATTCGCTCTCTGGCTGCCTGGTAATCTACAGGTTTACCATCTTTATCAGTCAAAGAAACAGCCATATTCTTCGATGCAGCAATGTCTTCAACATTCTGGCCATCCTGCCAAAATTCCATCGTATCCGACGAACGCTGGTCATCTTTCACATTGGTTACTGCATAACCCATCACAGGCTTTCCTTCAAACTGATACGGCGTCATCATCCATGATTCCACACGAGGGGTATTCTCTGTCCCATCCGCATAATACTGCCTTGTGTCAACCACACGAAATCCTTCCTGCAATTCCTTTTTATACAAAGCAGACATACGCTGATACTGGTCCATTGCTTTTGACATAAAACATTCCTCCTTAATCTCATATTTCAATCTTATTATAACAGGTCTCATCTAAAATGGAATATCCCTACACTACAAAAATTACAACAAAAATATTAAACAGCCGCTACATGCGGCTCGGGTTACAATATGCTGAAACAGCATTACATTATCATTTCAAACACAGGAAAGGGGAAAATACTTATGACTCAGCTTACTGCAAAAAGCATTTTCAAAAAATACTTCAAGGACACGGTCACGTTCATCTGCTCTCTGTTATACCTGACAGCAGAAAACACCTACTGGTGCATTCGAGCTCTGCTCACATTCAGCAAACATTTTGCAGCACAACGCACCGTGCGTAAACATCGCAAATTTTTCTTCATTCACGACCTTTTTATCAAGGTCATCATCGCTGTCTGTGTATGGCTTATCTTAGCCAGCGTAGGACTTTTGGAACAAAGCACATCCACAGGTATGGCTTTCTTCCTCGAAACCATCACAAGCATTGCTATGTTCGGTTCCGGAATCGGCATCCTCAGTGTCATCGGTTTATTCAACCGTTGGTACGAGTATGACGACGAAGAATACGACGACTACGACAACTAATACATACAACTCCAAATACAACAAAAATAAAATACGGCATACCGCCGTCGGGAGTTACAGTGTCAGAAAACAAACTGACAATAATACATCAACTACAAGAAAAGGAGAGTTACATTATGGCAAACAGAATTTCTAAGAAGGCTTTCGCCGCAATCAAGACTGCACAGGAGGATATGGCTCAGATTCAGGCCCTTGCTGCTGAATTGAAGGTTACCAACGCCTACAAGACAGCTCAGGCTATGGCTGAAATCGCCAACAAGTACATGGCTGACTTCGCTGATGTCGACCCTGCTTGGACTCCTGCCAAGGCACAGGCTCAGGCTCCGGCTACTGCGCCTGCTGAAAACCAGTAAGCAAAGCCAAACCCACAGAGGAAACATCCTCTGTGGGTTCTTTTTTCATCTGCAACACAATCGCAATATCACACATCCCAATCCTCAGAACCAGTACCCAAATTATCAAATCCAGTCCACACAGATTTAGATGGTGTAGGAGCCATTTCCAACGTCTTGAGACAATTTTCTGTTGACAAGAAACTCGACATCATAGTAGGCACCTGACGTCCATTCAGAAGCATCTGGCGACATTGCACAAACTGCAAATGTCGTTTGGCACGAGTCATTGCCACATACAATACCCGACGCTCTTCCTCTCGACTTTCCAAAGAAGCCTCAGCATCCAAGAAAACATTCTCAACAGGATGCAACAAAAACACATTTTCCCATTCCAATCCCTTAGCGCTATGAATTGTGGAAACACACACTTCATCAGCTGTTGAATCAACAGGCACTTCCATCAACAATTCATCCACAAAAGCTGCCACATCACGACGGTCCTGCGCCAAATCATACAGCATAGCTTCATGCTGCGGCAACGCTGCCAGCCACTTATTCATCCGTTCTTTGGTATCCAAAGATTTTGTTCTCTTCATATTAGACTCAACCATATTTCGAGCCATTTCCACAGCAATCTTCAAACGACCTTTGACTGTATCCTCCTGACACAACATCGGATAAGATGTTGCAACATAAGCCAACTTAACACCCACAGTTACACCATTCTTAATGCAATCCTGCGTTTTCGTTAAAATTCGCAAACCATGTTCAGGAAGTGCAGCAATTAACTTTTCCACACTGGATGCACCCAAACCAGGAACATCCAACAAAACCGTACGCCATGCCAATTCATCCTTCGGATTCTCACTGACCCGAAGCAAACACAAAATCAATTGTACCACATGCTCTTCCGTAAAACGCCGTCCGCCATATTTACGATAGGGAATCCCCTCTTTTGACAACATCTGTTCCACCCGATACGATGTGTTCGCTTTGCGTACCAAAACACAGTTATCCCGATAAGACCCACCAGCTTGCACATGACTCTGAATCTGGTCCACAATCAACCGAGCAGCTGCAGCCTCTGTATCCACCAAATGATACGAAGGTTTTACCCCAAAAGAAAAACCTGATAACTTCTTCGGAATACCTTCTAAGGCTGACTCCATCAATGCATTGGACACATCCAAAATAGGCTGTGTGGACCGATAATTTTCCAACAAAGGAACCACCTGACAACCAGGATGTCTTTTTTCAAAAGTCAAAATATTTGCTACATTTGCCGCTCGAAACGCATAAATAGACTGATTATCGTCCCCAACAACACACAGATTTTTGCTTTCCTGTGTCATCAAATCCAAAATACGGTCTTGCAGCAAATTTGTATCCTGATATTCATCACACATCACATATGGATATACCTGATTAAACAAACGCACATAATCCGGATGCTGTTCCATGTAATCCAGAAATTTTGTCAGCAAATCATCAAAACTGTAATAGCCCATCCGTTCTTTATATGCTTCATATTCCTCATAAATTGTCAGAATATCCAATGCACAAGCCTTTGTTCTGCCATCCATTTGTAACACCATATTCAATGGCAACATAGCATTCACGGAATAACTCAAAATATCAGCCATAGTACCAATTCCGGGAAACTCTTTTCTACGAGCATCGCTGATATTCAATCGTTCCATATATGCTTTACAACAAGACCGAAGAACCGTTTCATTCTCACTCGTAGATAAAACACGAGCATTAGGAGGAACATTCATCACCGAACCATAAGCCCTCATGGTACTCCAAATGAATGAATGAAACGTAGACGCCACAACCTGTTCGCCTCGTTCTCCAATATAGAGCTTCAAACGGTCTTTCATTTCCTGTGCAGCTTTTTTCGTAAACGTCAAAAGCAAAATAGAAGACGGCTCAATTCCAGAATCTATCATATATGCAACACGACTTATCAGCGTATGTGTTTTACCGGTTCCAGCACCGGCCAGCATCAACTCATAGCCGTCAATAATCGTTGCTGCTTTTCGCTGATTCGTATTCAATCTATCCAAATATTCAGGCATAAAATGTCACCTCAATCCTTAATTTCTACACTCATTATAGCACAAAAACCCTCATTTATCAAGAAAAACCGTGGCATAGTCACCCACACCACGGTTTTTCTTATATTATATCAGCTTAGCGATTCGGTCTCAGCTTTTTCTGATAAATCACGTATCCGCCCAAAGTCAGAGCCAATACACCGCCGCCGATGCTATACAGCATCAACGCATTGCTGTCAGCTGTTGCAACAGGAGGAGCAACTCCGTCGCCCTTACCATCCTGGCTGACACCTTCACCCTTACCTTTGCCATCGTCCTTACCAGACACACCATTTTTGATGTCTTCTGCTGTACGAAGGGTCAGATTCGTATCACGGGAGAATTTGATATCAGCAGAATCTACCGTTCCACCAGGCATAACCACAGCACAGCCCAAAGCCTTTTCATTGGAATCATATGCAGTAATCTGCACATCACCGTTTTCCAACCATTCCATCACAGACTTCACAGTCGTGCTGTCATTGATACCGGATTCCTGCACATTGGCCTGTTTCTTCGTCAGCTTCGCAATCTTAGAAACATCCAAGAGAGAACCGGCTTCCTCACTGCCCAGAGTTTCCATCAACTCTTTGATGGTCGTATCTTCTGTCACGTTCTTCAACGTAACCTTCTTACCATCAAATCCAGTGAACGTCAGCTTGTACACAGTACCCTTCTGCTCTTCCTTATCGTCACCAGAACCAGGCTTTTCATCCGGATTCTCAGGCTTATCGCTCGGATGTTCATCAGGGTCTTCCTTATCGGCCAACGTAATGGACATATCAAAGGCATTCTCACCGGTACGCTTCAATGTCAAAGTAGCAATCACAGCATGATTGTCCTTGCCATGAGCTTCCATCTTGATTTCCTCAGCATCGCCGTCAAGAACAGTTTCCAGCAGAGCATCTACTTCCACATCCACCATCTTGCCATCTTTCATCACAGCATAATGATGAACGTCTTTCAGTTCTTCAACCTGCGTTTTCAGCACGTCATCGAACGTCGTCATTGTTGCCAGACCTTCGAATTTCATGGAACCCTTCTTATCGCCAAATGTATAGGCAATTTCATAAGAAGTCTCCTTCGGAGCCTCAATATCTTTCACAACAACCTGAACAATGCCATCTGCATCTTTCTGCAGAGTCACCTCAAACACAGGATTCTTCTCAGCATCATATGCCTTCACGACCAGCGAACCCTCGCCCATCTTTTCCAGCATGGCTTTCACAGAGGCTTTTGTATCCAGTTCCTGTTCCACCTTGGTCTCAGCATCTACCAAATAGAGCTTGCAACCAGTCACATCGACAACATCTTTCATGGAACCAAACAGGTCAGCCAAAGATTTTGTCACATCCAATTCCACATCTGCAGACTTATCGCCATAGACCATGTGGAATTTCTGCATTGTCACTTCAGGCTCTGTTTCTGTTTCTGCCATCTTGACAGTCACATCAAACTCGGCTTTACCAAACTCTTTCTGAGTAAAGGTCAATGTACCGACTTCCTTACCATCGGCATCGACACCCATCAAAACCAAAGGTTTGATTTCTGTCTCAGAATTGCCTGACATATCCAGGAAATTTTTCAATCCGATGTCACGAGAAATCGGAGTGTCATCTGTATTGTTCAGATACAGTTCTGCCATGGCATCCGTATCCGCAATACCAGCTTTCTGCAAAGACTTCAGGAAAGAACCCAAAGTTTCATCTTCCTTGATAGTCACATCAGCCGTTGTCTTGTCCACAGTCACATGGAAAACAACATCCTGAGTAACAGGTGCTTCTTCCTCAAACGCAGCAACATATGTATCGCCGTCTTTGATAGTTTTCACATCAAGAGGTTCCCCTGTTTCCTCATTGACCCATTCACGGAAAGCAGGTTTTCCTTCCATTGCAGTCACAACAGGAAGAATAATATCGCTCTTTTCAAGGTCATATTCAGCAACCACACTGCCCAAATTATCGGACAAAGTAGCCGCCACAATGCTATCCTTTTCAGGATATTCCGGAACTTCCGGCAAAGCAATGCTGGATACTTCCGTATCCGTTTTGAACGTAACAGACGTCGTCGATGCCTCACGCTCTGCCATAGCATCAAACAACTCCGTCAGACCTTCAACAGAATACAGGTCGTTTCTTGTTGTGCAAACGTACACAGCCCCATCCACAGGTTTTGTGCCATCTGTCACATCTTCTCCAGATGTCTCATCTTTCCAACCTGTAAATGCATCATCAGCCTGGAACTCCATATGAGGCAGCTGAATCAGCATTTCTGCGTCCTGTTCATAAAAAACAGTCCAAATGCCAAGCATCGTCTTGCCATCATCCAGCATCTGTCTCTGGAATACAGCATCTACTGCACCTTCAGGCAGACCCAAATCTTTTTTAGACACATCCATGAACATACCGCCGGCAATACCATCCTGCCATGCACTGACAAACTGAACGGCAATGCAATCTTCACGGACGGGCTTTTCTGTGTTTTCCTGGTCTTTCAGGAGCGATGCAATCGGGGTATTCCCCTCAGCCGGGGAAGTAACTGTTGCAGAATTTTCAGGAACATCCTGGTCATTCTGCGAAAGAGCCATGACTGAAACAGGACCGCCAACAGCAGTTGCAACTGCCAAAGAAAGCGTTCCGGCTTTGCCAAGACCTTTCTTGAGAATCAACTTTTTCATGATAATAATACTTCCTTTCCTATCAGCAATTATATTCCTGTCCTAGACGATTGCGCCATCCATTGCAGGCAATCCCCGTTTTTACGGTTTGCGTCAGGTGTCCGATATCGCCGGAGCCGCGCTGTGCAACACAGCATACAAAATACCATTCAAAACCATCCCTTCGTACACAAAAAAGACGGACAGCATTTTATATTATCGGCTATCAAACACATGTCGTCCACTTACACGCATATTATTATAGCACAGAAGTTTTAATTCGTAAATAAGGGTTTTGAAATTTTTTTCAGGGATTTTACAGCCATTCTGATGGTTTTGAAAACCTTCGCAAACCCTTGCAAACACAGGACTTTGTCCTGTACTGGATAAATCCAACAGGCTGACTTTCTACAAGCCAGCCTGTATTTTCAATTTTTTCTTTGCAGACATTTTACGGTGTCCGGGGCAGAAGACCACATGGGTCTTACTCTGCCCCTGCCAATGCGGCCGATGCCGCATATATAGGATTCCGGTAACTTACAAAAATTACATCTCATAAGAAACCGTAACCCGGCGGACACCCCGCCGGGAGAGTGTGAGAGACGCCTCTTCGAAAGGGGAACACCCTTTCTTGTCATTCGCTACTACAAACCCGCGAATAAAAAGAAGTCTTTTTAACAATTTATGAGAAGCGCGCAACAATCGCGGCTGCCTTCGCAGCACCTTTTATCATGTCTGCAAAACATAAGCAAGGGCGTCCCATTACAGGACGCCCATATGCTATGTATCTATTATTACTGAATTACAACGCATCTTCATATAAATCACAGATATCATACAAAGACGAACCTTGACACTCCCCACGGATAAATCCGGGGGATTCTCGGTTCGCTAACCGTTGCCCAAATGGGTCTTACATGGTCTCCCCGAGCGTATAGGTTCGGGCGTGTCCCGCCCTACCGTATGTTTCTGCTACGCCAAGAGGCGCAGACCTTCATTCAGGATGTTCTTTGCGGCGTTGGTGTCCCGATTATGGGCAGTGCCACAGGATGGGCAAGTCCACTCCCGGACGGACAAATCCTTTGTGCCGGGCCACTGCGCACCACAAACGGAGCACAGTTGGGAGGACGGAAAGAAGCGGTCTACCGTGACTACCTGTTTTCCGTACCACACCGCCTTGTACTCCAACTGCCGCCGGAACTCGCCCCAGCTTGCGTCCGAGATAGACCGAACAAGTTTATGGTTCTTGACCATATTTTTAAGTGCCAGGTCCTCAATGGCAATGAGGTCGTAGTCCCGGACAAGGGAAGTGGACAGTTTATGGAGCATATCTTTTCTCTGGTTAGCAATGTGTTCCTGGAACCGGGCTACATTGACCCGCGCTTTCTCCCGACGATTGCTCCCCTTTGACTTTCGGGAGAGCTGACGCTGGAGACGCGCAAGTTTCTGTTGGCTCTTGGCCAAAAACTTGTGGCTCGAATATTCCACCCCATTGGAGGTGACAGCAAATGATTTAAGGCCCATATCGAGACCAACAACGGTTCCCGTGCTGGGTAGAGTCTCAATGTCCACATCGGTACAGCAGAGAGCAACAAAGTATTTCCCGCTGGGATTCTGGCTGACGGTAGCGGACAGGATACGACCTCTGACCTCTTTGGAAATACGGCACTTTACAAGACCAAGTTTCGGAAGACGGACATAGCTATTGAAAATCGCAATATTGCTGTTGGTCTTGTAGCTTTTGCGCCTATTCCGCTTGCTCTTAAATTGGGGAAAGCCTATCTTCCCACCACTTTTCACAGAGCGGAAGAAATTTTTGTAGGCAATATCCAAGTCCTTCAGAGCGTTTTGCAGGGCACATTTATCTGGTTCCCGTAGCCACTCTATCTCTTGCTTTAGAACTGTGAGAAATTTGTCTTGCTGGAACCGTGTGCTGGACTTGCCGGTTGCTTTGTACTCAGAAATCCTCTGGGCGAGAAAATAGTTATAGACAAATCGGGCACACCCAAAAGTTTTCTGGATAAGCATTTGTTGCTCAGTGTTTGGATAGATTCTGAATTTATACGAATATTCCATTATCTCACCTCATTTCTAACAATATTGCACCATATAACGGGTGTTTCTTCAATGAAAACCTACCACAACGCCGCTTACCCCATAACTAAAGCAAGGGGCTTGCGCAGCGAATTTTCTGTCAATCAACACTTGTATTATACTGTAATTTGTCTCATTTATCAATAAGAAAAACACCACAGAACATCAAGTCCTGTGGTGTTTCCAAAATTTTTATCATGCCAAATAACGACATACCTGCAAACCAAAAGGAATCGGCAAAGATTCTCTTTCAGGCACGACCATATGGCGTGCTGCTTCTGTTTCAGGAAACGTACACAACGCATATAACTTCTCAGAAGCCATACCCCGGACATGAAACCATGCCCGACGATACTTCAGCATTCCTGCCAACAGCAACAATGCTGTAAAAGAGCCAAGAACAACGCCAATGGTCAACATTTCAGCTCCGGACAACCAAGTCGAATCCCCAATCGCAGCAAGAATTGCAACTGTGATTCCACTGGACCCACTTCTTGCAACAACTTCTTCCACAGCGATTGCTACCAAAACCAAAAGGTCAGACACCAGCAGATACATAAAAGCACTGATAACCAATTCCATTATCATTGCCAGCGTATACATAATAACCTGAGCAACAGATTTTGCTACACCCAACAATGCAAACGGAACACTCCCCAACATAGAGAAGCCTTGTTTCACATTACGAATCACCATAGACATGGAAAATACAAAGGCAATAATCACAAGAATAGCTAACAAAGCAATCATATTCAACGAATAGGCAATACCCAAACCACCGCTGCCAATAATATTCACAGCATAATGTTGCTGACGGCTATTCTCTGAAATAGACTTATCATTTGAATATACCATCACAGATGTATCATCAAATGATGTAGACAAATAATTATACATCGACTGCGGAGACAAACCATAATTCCCAGATGTAGAAAACTTCATGACCGAATCCGTTGCCCATGTGTTCGAAATCAATGACCCGCCATTGTAAATGTTCCAATCTTTATTGACCCATTGCATATGACGTCCATCTTCTGTATTTGCATCCAAAGGAGAACCTGTCCAAATGCTCTGATTTGCATTTTCCGGCCGTTCCATCCAGTCATCAACTTCATTGGTTCTATCAAACATCTCATACACAGTACCCTGGTTTGAGCTTCCGGTACTGGTCGAACCAGCATGACCTATTTCATCACGACGTTCTGTAGACAACCAATTCTTATATTCACTTTCAAAATCAGAAGCTCTATAAAAAGAACCAGTCGTATATCGCCAAAGCATTTCACTCAATGCCCGTGTAACTTCTGTATCTTCTGTAAGACTGGTCAAACCTTGCCAGGCTTCCTTATCATCATCACCAGCAGGAATGCTACCATCCCACAGGTTACCAGATACAGCAAAATGCAAACTATCAATACTTGTAACATCTGGCAAATCAGCGAGACCATCATGATTTGTCTTATTCAAAGAATAAGCACTGACTCTCAGCTTATTCAACATATCATCTGTCGCTTTACCACCAGAAATATCACGCGTATCTACATTATCGCCAGGCGCTGATTCAATCGTTACATGTGCCGGAATTGCCAACCTGGATTTTTCAACCCAAGCCTCAAAATCCAACAAACTGCCAGCCACTACCTGACTACCAGCTGTATTATGTGTCATGACCAAAAACATATCGTCAACCACATTGGTATACAACCCAGCACAAATCGGCAGACCAATTGCAATAAATACAATTTTCTTCATCACATTTCCGAAAGTCGTACTGAACTTCTTTCTCAATAAAAGAACTTGTGCAAACGCCACGCCAATCAACAAAGGAACAGCCCCGGCCCAGGAAATCTTCCGAATAAAATCAAAGAACCAGCTTACCCAATCAACCACAGCATTCAAAGCAGCCGGTGCCGTTGGAAACGCATCATGCCAATATCCAACAAATGAATCCATATGGCCCAAAAAACCAAAAGGATTCAAAATGCTCAACAGCTTCAATGCAAAGCCAAACATCAACGGAATCATCTGAGCAAACAAATAACAGGTTGTACCAATCATACCTACAAACCCGCGAGCTGTCATCTGCGACACTGACCCAACTTCGTCCAAACCAGCATCTTCCAACACATGCCCAAATCGAGTATAAGCATATACTTCATTGCCCGTAGAACCGTCAGTGACACTCAACCATGCATCATATGTAGATGTTGACGTGCCATGTGTCAAATTGCTCATTACATAAGCTGAAAATCCTTTATCCTCATCTCCATAACCGACATATGCACCCGCATTACCAACAGTCATCGGAGATTCAACACGATTATCATCATGTTTATCATTGCCATTTACACCCAAAACGTTGCTCACATATGCAGTCAAAGCTGTCTGTGTATCATACAACGACAAGTCAATCTCTTCAGGCTGCGCAACCTCATCACCTGGTGCAGCCCAAGTAGGGACCGACACGGCCGCCAAACAGGTCACACTTAGCACCACAGCGCCAAGCATTGCCGCCCACCTCTTCATACGAGGAATTTTCTTCTTCACTTGCAAACGGCCTCACCTTTCCTTTCTGTTTAGTATCACATTTTCTTAAATGCCTTCGCTTTCTATTTTATCTCATTTTTGAGGAAAAAGCAAGGTCACAACGCAAAAAGCACAAAAGAAAAATACCACGGAAAAACCGTGGTATTTTTCAAACAGATAATGACTTAAAAGTCCATAGACATCTCCTGAGTATCCTGTTTTTCAGTAATATACCCAAACTCCTCTTCAGCTCTTTTGCCATAATCCTTCGACACAGCCTCCGGATTTTTATTCAGACCTGAATTTTCATTGATAGCCGATGTCACGGAAGGTGATGACTTTGTTTTCGTCACATCATCAGATGTTGATGATTCAACTTCAGATGTAGGAGCATCTGTCGCACTTTCAGCTGCAGACTGACCATATTCACCTTCTACTGTATCAACAGCCACCAACGAGTTGATTTCCAACTGTTCAGAAGAAACAATATCAGCAAAACTGCTTTCATCTTTGTACATGGAAATATCGCCGATACCATCAATCGAATATTTACCCTGCAGCTGTTTCAGCTCTTCTGCCGTATACAACTGATACTGCTCATTCATACGATTCAAAGAATCCATCAAACTGCCAACATATGCACGATTGACAGCATTCAAACCATACTGCGACAACTCAGCACGCACTTCGTTGTTTCCAAAGGTATCTTTAATACCTTCCTTTGCACCAGTATTGTACTCATTCAAAGCAGAGAACATTTTGTCGTAATACGACTTCATACGCTCTTTCTGCTCATCACTCGGTACACCATCTGTCATCTCCGATGCCCACTGGTCTTCCATAGCCTTTGTACACTCCGCAATCATAGACTGCACAGTATTCGCCGAATCTTCACCCTTATGTGCTGTCGACCACAAAGCCATATTCTCAGCAGCTGCGTAACCATTATTTTTCATGGCTACTGAAATATCCTGAAATTCCACGCTGCGAACATAACTCATACCATCTTCCAAACGCATCTCCTGATGCATCCCAGCAACAGCCTCCGGTGTCAATTGCTCTTTCTGGTCCGAAATCGTAGAACCTGACACTTTATCTGCCCATTCCAGCAGTTTATCCTTTGCTCCGCCTTCCGGAAGCAAATCAGCAGTCCATGTCAAAATCGGTGCAAAACTTTCAGGAAGAATATCTGTTGCATCCAATGCAACCGCTGAACCAACACCAATTACAGCACCAACCAAAGTGCTTCCTGTCAATTTCTTTGACAATCCAAATGCACCGAGACCAACAACTCCGTCAATTACATATCGCTGCCAGGAGTTGGCTCCCTTCGCATCAGACTTCAGCTCGCCGGTCTCATCGTACTCATATCCATTCGTCGATGCGTTATACACTTTATTCAAAGACCGTGACCCGTTACTGGCCAATTCCACTTCTGATTGAACAGCTCCCGTTCTTACATCTTCCTGACGGTCCAAAGCAGCCTGTGCCTGTGTCGTATCCAATTTGTCATCATCAATCGAACCATCCGCCTTACCGGCATCCACATCTTCTTTGTACTTCGAATTGATTTGACCTTCCTTATCGACAATATACTCCGCATTGTCTGCCACTTCTTTCACTTTTTCAGAAGAAATATCATTCAATGCATCTTTCGAAAAAGCATATGCCAAATAAGGATTCTTCATTCCACCAAACTCAGGAATCTTGAACTGATAACTGCTGAAAACACCGGAACCATTTGTTCCCATGTCTTCGCAGCCTTCCCAACATTCACTGATGTTTACCACAGATTTCGGCAATGATTCAAAGTCACCCTGCAGGGTACCACAATTCTTAAACATGCCAGACATATCTTCCAAACCTTCCGGAAAATATACATGACCCCCTGCATTTGTCAACCAACTTTCATCATCTTTTGCCTCTCTGGAATGATATTCAGCATTGGTACAATTTGCAAACATACAATGGGCTGACGTCAAAGAATCAGGCAATCGCGGCAAAATAGTCAGCTGCTCATTATTTGCAAACATATAGTCACCGGATTTCAATCCCTCCGGAATCGTAATGGTAGAATGCAAATCATAACCGGCACCGCCCATGGCTCGCTCCACGTCATACAGAAAACCCCAATACCGATTGGAACCCTCTGACTCGCCGACATATTGCAGCACAGGCAATTGACTGACCGAACCATCCGCTTCTGTAATCTCTTTATATCCATAAGCAAATTCATCCGGATTATAGTCAAATTCACCTAAATATTCACTTTTACAATGAATCGTGCCATCTTCATTTTTGCTCAAAGTACCGTCAGAAATCGCTACAGAACCACCGTCTGCAATATCATCCAGACGTTTTCCATCTGCATCCTTGATTTTTGTCTCCAACTCGGACAAATCAGATTTCAAATAAGGATTCTGCTCTTTCTCCAAATTAGACATTTCAAAAACTTCAGTCAATTTAGATTCATCAATGCCCAGTGCCTGAGCAACAGCCTTTGTATCCAGAACCTTTGCAAGGTCTTCATAAGTCTTTGCCTGTTTTTCTTCTGTATTTTCCTGGATATCTGTCTGCGCCTCTTCCACAGACGTCTTATCTTTTTCTTCAGCCATAAGACTCAACCACCTTTCTTACTTAATCTATCAGCATATCCTGCTTCTTTTATTGTACCTTACTTTAAGAAGAACGCAAGATGGTTCTGTGACATTTTCAAACTAACTTACAAATGAATACAAGAAATTTCGGGTGGTCTTATAGACACCCAATTTCATACTTGACTTAAATTCAATTTGATGCTATGATATAGACATACCATCAAATTGACTTTAAGTCACAAGAAAGGAGATTCATATGAAACCCATTATCATCGACATTCAGCGTGATTTCACTATAGCCTCTCGCTTGGAATGTCTTAACCCCAAAAACATTCCTATTCCCTACATAAAAGACAAACATATATAAAAGGAGGAGACAACCTATGTCTAAAACAGTCATTGTCATCGACATGCAGAAAGATTTCACTACCGGGTCTCTGCAGTCCATTGCAGCACAAGCCGCTGCTGCTGTCATCAGCACCATTGTAAAAGTAGCTCATAAACTGGGCTACAACATCTTCTACACCATGGATACCCATGATGAAACCTATTCCGAAACTCTGGAAGGCAAACTTCTGCCAATTCCGCATTGCATCAAAGGAACTCCTGGATGGGAACTCACATCATGCAGCAACCTGAATACAGCTTTACAAAATGTCAAAGCCATTCAGGTTCAGAAAGACACATTCGGGTCTCTTCAGTTGCCTACAAAAATCGACCCCAACTGCGAAGAAATCATTCTCGTTGGTGTTTGCACAGACATTTGCGTCATCAGTAACGCCCTGATTCTCAGAGCTTACTTCCCGAACATGCCGATTACCATCTATGAAAACGCATGTGCCGGCACATCTGATGAAACCCACGCAGCGGCATTGCTTGTCGCAAAAAGCTGTCAGATTCAGGTCAAAACCTACGAAGGAGGAACATTATGATTACTGTAAACAAACGTCCCGTAACCATTCAGCATTTTCCTGACGGAACACAGAAGCTGAATCTGGACACACACAACCTCGGCAGCAGAGAGTACCCCACTCTTGCAGAAATTTCCTGGCATTATCAGGATGATTCCGAACTGTCTACCCTGTATTTCATCAACGAACATCTGCGCCAGGCAGGATTCGATATCATCACATTGAAGATGCCTTATATTCCCAATGCCCGTTTTGACCGGGTCAAAAATCCTGATGAAGTCTTTACACTGAAGCATTTTGCCAAATGCATCAATAGCATGAACTTCACCAATGTCATCGTTCTGGACCCGCATTCCTACGTCAGCGAGGCTCTGTTCAACAATCTGATTATCCAAAAAGCAGACCCTCTTGTAAAGGACGTCATTCACGAACTTTACAAACAGTCCATTAACCCCACATTGTTCTTCCCTGATGAAGGTGCTATGAAACGCTACGGGCATCTGGCCGAATACGATAATTCCCATTTCGCATTTGGCATTAAAAACCGTGACTGGGCAACCGGCAATATCCTCGGACTCACTCTTTCAGGTGACACAGATGCTATCGACGGACAGAATATCCTCATCATCGACGACATCTGCTCCAAAGGCGGCACATTCTACTACAGTGCCGAAGCTCTCAAAAAAGCAGGCGCCAATGATATCTATCTGTATATCACGCACTGTGAAAACACCATCTTGGATGGAAAACTCCTCACATCCGGACTGATTCGGCACATTTACACCACAAACAGCCTGTTGACGATTGACCATCCCATGATTACCAAGTTGTTTGAAGACTGTCCTATTCAGGAATACGACTTCATCCGCAGTCATATCGAAAAAGAACCTCAAGGGCTCACGGATTGTTTCAATATCACACCGGTACTTGAAAGTGAAACCGATGGTCCCTGGTTTATGCCCTTTGTTCGCTACAATGGTGACTGGAACCTGGTCGATGGCGTCAAATACACAACTCTGGAAAGTGACACAACCAGAGGCATCAATCTGTATGTAGTTTTTGCAGATTTCAGCATGGACAGTCCTTTACGATGGGTAAATAACCCATATCCCACATATGAAAGTCTGGTCAATGAGTTCAAGCAAAAGCTCGAACGATATCTGCCTAAAGATTTCAACTGGAACAGTCATATTGGTCGATTTGCGTATGCAGCTTATGCATAATTCAATCGTACACCATGAAATCTAAAACGAAAGGAGGAAACTATGCAGCCTTCTATCCACCCAGCATCCAAAAACAATCCTCTCTGTCAGCCATGGGACTACCATAATCCTTAATGGCAGGCAAACCATGGACAGAGGAAGAATTATTCTATCTGAAAGGACATTACGGAAAAGTCTCGATTCAAAAAATCGCCAGACAGTTGCAACGCAGCTATCAGTCTGTGCAACACAAAGCACAGACTGAAAAGCTGACTAAACCCGCTGTAACAAGAAAACCATGGTCCGATAAAGAACTACAAATTCTCGAACGAAACTATGAGAAAAAAGGAGCAACCTATGTTGCCAAACGCCTCAAACGTTCCCTGATTTCGGTCAAACGAAAAGCACAGCATCTCGGACTCAATTCCTACCAAATAGAAACTCTGTCCTTACGAACTCTCGCTGATAGCTTTCGAAGCGACCCATCAGTCATTCATCGCTGGATACGACAAGGTCTTCCTCACCGAACATATCCAAGAGGTCAACTCACCATCTATTGTTTTGACCAAGATGAATTTTGGGAATGGGCAAAAACACATACGACACTTATCCCATGGCAAAAGTATGTCGCCTACAGTCTGCTTCCGGAACCACCTTGGATAAAACCCTTGATAAAACAAGCATTTTCTACACGTAATCGCTCACCGATTACAACTTCAGAAATTCAACAGGTATTACGAGCCAGACAAACAGGAATGAGCTTTGCCCAAATCGCAAATGAGCTTCATCGTACGGAAAATTCCGTAAAACATATATGGCGAAAACATCGCCCCAAAAATTAAATCTTTGAGAAAGGAGACTATTACTCACCTATGACCGAACAAGAATTTCTCGCCGCTTACGATATCACACAATATCCTCGGCCTTCCCTTACGGCAGATATCCTGACATTCGGATTATCCCGCAACCAAAAAGATGTCCGGAAGATTCCCATCGACGGGATTCAAATTTTACTCGTCAATCGTGCAGAACATCCGGATATGGGAAAATGGGCACTGCCTGGTGGATTCGTACGTCCTGATGAAACTGTCAACCACGCCGCATTGCGTGTCCTCGAAACTGAAACAGGTGTTACAGCCAACCTCAATTTAATCAATACGTATTCAGAACCTGGAAGAGACCCCAGGGGATGGATTGTATCCAATGCATTTTACGGCATGGTAGACAAAACAGCCTGTTCGTTACGAACTGACAAACAAGCCTGGAATGCTCGCTGGTTCACACTGATTGACCATCAGAAAACCAATCTGGGAACATCCGGAAACATTACAACAGCTATTCATAGCCACACATTTCAGGACGAAACCGATACGGAATCCTTCACTATCAAGGTACAAACGCAAACCCGTATTCACGGAACACAGGTTCAAACTCTTTCCAAAGTGTTGAGCAAAGAACTGGCCTTTGACCATGACCTGATTCTCTTCGAAACAATGGAAAAACTTCGGCAAACTATCAAACATGACATTCGTGCGTTGTTTGATTTGTTCCCTGATTCGTTTACCATCAGCGAACTGCGCATGGCATATCAGCTCATCACAGGTATCGACGATGCCAATTTCAGACGTACTGTTAAAAATTACGTTATTGAAACCACACAAGAAGCAACGGCTGGATATCGACCCCCTAAGCTCTACAAACGAAACCCGGCTATGTTCCTGTAATCTTCATCACAAAATTTCGAGTGCTAAATAAGACGCGAACACGACATTACAACTACTACATCAAAAGGAGGCTATCTGCCATGTTTCCCGACAAGATTCGCATCGAAAACTATATTCCTGAATATATGAAACACAAACCTCTCCATACAGGACATGTTGTCAAGAGCAACGACGGCCGGTTCATCATTGAAATCAGCGGCAAAAAGACATTCCCCGACCGAATCTGGAAGAACGTCAAGGAAGGTCTTGCCCTGTTTCAGATTCGCAACGAAAAAGAAACCTATCAGTTTGCCACAGGCGTTATGTTCGAAGATTTACTGCCGGCCTTCAAGCCTTACGCAAATTTCAGCAATAACAAGCTCATGAGAGCCCTGAAACATAACATTCAGGACGAAAACTTCAACGGCACCATTGACGGTATTGAATTGTCCGACCTGCTGGACATGACACTCATCACACTGCATGTAAATCATGACAGTGATAAGTATTACTTCCTGCAAATCGCATATGCTATCTGGACAACCTACATTCTCTGGATTGAACAAGACAACCTGCATATCTGCGAATGTCCCCTGATGAATGAGGTCATGTACTGGAATGCAGTAAAACAAAGCAGCCGAACTTCCATGCGAAATCTGTACAACGAAGCCTTTCTCGATGACACCAATCTGTCTGTTTACAGCAGCGGAGATGTCAACATGGAACTGTACAGACTCAAAATGCGTTCTTTCATGGGAAACACTTCTGTACAAAACGACAGTCGAGTTACCGGAGAAGAACTGCTGACACAAGAAGAGCAAGACCTGATATATGATGCCATCGACAGCGACGTACTGCAGGTCATCGTCTACGAAGACGGCATCGCCATTCCCACATACAATACCTCTTCTGAAAGCATTCACCTTTTCTCTACGGAAGAGCTGAAACAGCTGTGTACTATCTTGGAAAAACTCCACAATCACACCTACCAACACGTCAGAGAACTGCACAAAGATGAATACATCCAGAATCTACGCAGAATGGGACTGCTCTAAAGAGCAGTCCCATTTCTAACAATCAACCAAAAAAGAGACACATCATGAGAAAATCCATTCTATTTCCACTCGTTTTACTTCTCTGTATTATGCTTACAGGATGTAAAACAGCTGTCAATGTGGAAGACAAACCGGTTACTGTGACCATTACAGATACATATCATAGGTCAGCATGGTTGCAACCTATTCACGCCGGAAAAGTCACAACTTTCATTACACATCCTGCTCAATACAATGTTGTCGTAGAGTACGAAAATGAAACGTATACCTTGGATAATCAAGAACTCTACGACCAATACAAAGATAAAATCGGAGAACAAGCTCCTGCTATTCTACGTATTACGCTCTATGATGATGACACCTACGACAAAGACATTATCATGGACGAAGACTCATCTTCTGATAATTAACCTAACACAACACAAATAAACTATCGGGAGTATTTTTGTTACGGGTAGCTCAATGGTGAGCATCCGGCGTTCCGTCCAGACAGGGTTCGATTCCCTGGCCATGGATTATCCATGAGCAGCTTGTAGGTCAAGCGGGGTAGCGGGCGATAGGCGAGGTCTGATTCAGTTCAGATAACGCAAACCTCAGTGCGACGCACGGAAGGCCTGTTCGAAGCAGGAACTGTAACACAAGGACTTCTTGCATTATGCGAAAAGTCCTTTTTCCACTGAATTTGATTCAAACAAGGAGGCTACCGATTATGCGTACATTACACACAAACCAGAGCATCTTCGATTTACCTATGGGTCCACACGCTGCCGCATGTGTTACGACCAATGGTATCGTCAAACGAAACGGTTATGCCGTCATGGGAGCTGGCATCGCCAAAGAAGCAGACCAGCGTTTCGCCTGTTCCGGAAAACTTGGCCGACTTCTGACCAAATCCGGAAACCATGTCTACGACCTGTGCGAAGCACAAGGGAACGGAGGCTCGTTCCGTCTCATCTCGTTTCCTACGAAACATCATTGGAAAGACAACAGCGACATGGCTCTCATCCGTCAATCTGCAGAAGAACTTTCTGCGCTTTGTGACCAGATGAGTATCCAGACCTGCTATCTGACTCCGCCTGGCTGCGGATGTGGTCGACTCAACTGGACCACACAGGTCGAACCTGTCCTCAGTTCCCTGCTGGACGACCGTTTCATCATCGTATTCCGTCACATCTAAGAAAGGAGAATTTCTGTCTTATGCTTCTCAAAATCAAATTTTGCAATCAGCTCAAAGCCATCATCCCGGAAAAGTATCTTGACATCACTGTCAAGAACATACTGATTAACGGTGTACGCCGTGGCTGCTCCGGCCATATCACATACAAACCCACCGGACGATGTGTTTACATCAACACAGAAGAAGCACTCTGTATGCCCGGTTTATGTTTGTACAGATACGCTCAGGACAAAACCGACTTTTCGTCTAATCGTCCCGGCCACCAGTACCCCAATCAGTTCGCAAAAGAAGCAGACCTCGCCAGACAGGTAGCTGCTATGTTGACAAAACCTGTATAATACACAAGAAAGGAGCTTACGCTTATGACAACATCTACGACAAATAAGCCGATGTTTATCGGCATCGACGGGCCTGCTGCAGCTGGCAAAACAACAGCAGCCAAGGCAGTCGCCCGCTTGCTCGGCTATCTCTATGTGGATACCGGAGCATTCTACAGAGCCGTTGCGTTCTGGTTCGACAACGACCATCATATCACAGGCCGATGGTACAAAGACGGAAAACCCGACCTTCCGGCCATTGAAACACAGATGACTGAAGGTCTTCCTTGGAACATCGAACCTCGATGGACCGAAGATGGAACACAGGAAATGTACATGGATAACCAGCGTATTCCGGAACCATTCCTTCGTACGCCGGAAATCTCTCAACTATCTTCCACTATTTCCACTCTGCCTATCGTCAGACAGTATGTCAATCAGAAAATCAAGGAAGTCTTTGCAACACATGATGTCGTCATGGAAGGTCGTGACGTTTGTACGGCATTGAACCCGAACGCCGACTGCAAAATCTTTCTGACAGCTGACCGCAAAGTTCGTGCCAAACGCAGACTCAGAGACATCGAAAAACAGGCCAAGAAAGGCGAAAAACTGCCTTCTCTTGCAGAAGTCGAAGAAGAACTCCGTATTCGCGATGAACGCGATATGAATCGCAAAACAGACCCGCTGTATAAACCTGCCGACAGCTTTGAAATCGACAACAGCTTCATCGGTAAAGATGAAACTGTCCGATATATCATGACAGCGATTCGATATCGTGTGAACTACCCATTGTCTAAAGCCAATGGGCTTCCTGCTTCGCAGACCTCGTAACCTACTATCTCCACAGGCGTTCATTCGGGCAGTCCCTGCCCTATATTGTTATTTTTATGCTATTTGTCTTAATCCTTCTTCCAGTATATTTTTTGCTGCGTTGATATCCCTGTCATGCGTTGTGCCACAGACAGGACATACCCATTCCCTTACGGATAGATTTTTTGTCTCTGTATTTTGGTATCCACAGGCTGAACACAGCTGACTACTGGCATAGAATCTATCTATTTTGACATATTTCCTGCCATTCCATTTTGCCTTATATTCTAACTGTCTTGTCAGCTCATACCATGATACATCACTTATAGACTTTGCCAAACGGTGATTTTTTACCATGTTTTTTATCTGCAAATCTTCCGAAACTATCACTTGGTTTTCGCTGATAATCTCATGGGACATCTTGTGCAGATAATCTTTTCTGGTATTTGTTATTTTTTCATGGCATAATGCTATCTTTTTCTTTGTTTTGTAGTAATTTTGACTTCGTTTCTCTTTATGGGCTAACTGCCTTTGCAGTTTCACCAGTTTCTTTTCGTATTTTCTGATGATTTTTGGATTTTCGTATTTCTTTCCAGCTGAAGTAATACATAACTCCTTAATACCTAAATCTATTCCTGTATTTTGATTTATATGTGGCAGTTCCACGTGTTCTGTTTCCACTAAAATTGATACATAATATTTTCCACTCGGAACTTGTGATATCGTTGCCGATTTTATCTGTCCGATAAAATTTCTATGCAGTTTTGCTTTTATTCCTTTTAATTTAGGCAGTTTTACTCTATTGCACCCGAAATCTACTGTTATATTGCCATTCGTAAAATTTGTTGTATATGACTTATGATTATCGTGTTTACTCTTAAACTTCGGATAACCTGCGTGTTCCTTGAAAAACTTCTGGTATGCAGCATCCATGTTGTAAACCGCATTTGTCAGAGCAAATTTATCCACTTCTTTCAGCCATTCATACTCTTTCTTTAATTGTCTGTTGCAGTAATTGTTACAGTCGGTTTTACTGACTGATTTTTTCTCTTTCTCATATACTTCTTTCCGGTATGCCAGTGTCTGATTATATACAAAACGGCAACAGCCAAATGTTTTTGCAATCTGTATTTTCTGCTCATTATTAGGGTATATTCTGTATTTATATGCCTTTAACATCCACTGTCACCTTCTTTCTCAACCTTGATTTCCTATATATCTTTTCAGCATTTCTTCCAATACATTTCCTACACTACAGGCAAAATATCCATCTGTCCAAAAGGTATGTTCTTTCCAAAATTGTTTTCGTAAATATTGGGGATAACTTTTTCATATATGGTATATTGTATAGCTCTTCATCAGGTTTACAATCTTACTAATAGACATTGTTGGTTCTGTCTCTATCATATAGTGAATGTGGCCTTTATCTGTTTTCATATATCTTATTATCACACTGTGTCTCTGACATATCTCATACGAAAACTGTTTTATATCATCTGATATCTGCCTCGAAACCAGTAATTTCTTCCTATATTTACAGACAAAAATAATGTGATATTGTAATAGGTATTTGTGTCTGTTTTTAGATTTCCAGGTTCCCATGCCATGAGTATACTATAATTTCTGATTTTTGGCTACCTTAACCCACCGTCTAAAGCCAGTGGGATTGCGGTAGCCTTATTTCAATATCATAACTCATACTGACTCAACCTCCGGTCTTACATTCTCCGTCCACCATGAGCACCAAGAACAATACCCACAGCTTCATCCATACTACGTACATTCATGGACATCACACCTCTCGGTCCGAACAAAGTCGAACCCATCAGTGTATAGGTCTCACCATTAGAACAACTAATCATGTTCCCCATAACGCTGATAACACATCCATCATTCGCTACTGTCATACTTGCTTACTTCCTTTCCAAAATAATATCCAAAACAAAAAACTCATAAGCCGAGCTTCGATATAAAATTGGCTGCCAGATGCCAAAATCAAAGAAACAAAGGTATCGCCAAGGCAAGACACACAAGACAAAAAATAACCATCTTGTTTTCTTTGTCATATCTCTTCCTCCCGTGCTTAATCTGTATTTAGTATACCATATGCTACCTCATTTATCAAGGTATAAAAAGCAAAACACCGTCTGTTTATACAGACGGTGCCTCATCTTGCCACGGATAATCTCGCTCCAATTCATCCAATAAAAAATGCCAATCCTCAATACGACCGGTATGCTCCCAATAATCAAAAAACACACGGTCAGAACGATACGTTTCCAACTGATTTGCCAAATTTCTTGATATCGGAATATGTACCATATCTCCAGAATCAGTCGTTCCTGTCATATACACCTGATTTGCAGTCACACCATGCAACGATGTCAAACGAAACACATCAACATTTCGCAAATCCAATGACTGCGGACCAGCCAACACATCCTGCACAACAGGTGTCATACCGAGAATCATCACAACCACGGCCAGGACTCCAGCAACAATCTTTGCCTCTATCTTTTTAGCCCATTGAAACTTTGTTTCTGTACAAAACCAGAAACATCCGTATCCAATCAAAGAACAAAAGAACATTCGCAAAAAGAAAGCCTGCATCAACGCCGTAATACCTCCCGATTTGGGAATAAACAAGCTCAAAAGCATGCATACAAATATCCATCCCCATACAAGATAATATCCCAATCTATGTTTTTTCTCCTCCATATCAAATTGCTCCTTTTTTCATTGTTATACAATCATTATAACACAAACTTCTTCATATATCAAGGTACAGTATATTTCTGAACCAGTATTCAGGTATCATTCTCCGTTTTTTTCAAAATACGGGAGATACGCTGTTATCATTATCTTACAACACAAAAGGAGACAAATCTTATGACAATCACACATGTTAAAAATATCGCCAACAAACTTCAGCAGATGCATCCGGAAATCACTATCCTGCTGGCATCTCCCGGATTTACAGCAGATATCGACCCTATCTGCAAACAAAAACCGGAAATCCTGGTTGTCTACAGCCAGCGAAATGCTCATCAGGCAATCCCTGACGAAGCACTCGTCAAAACATCTCGCACCTATCGTTGTAAACTCATCAGTTTACAAACCTTCGTTAAAAATCTGGAACAGGCCGACATCACAGCCATTCATATTGCAGCGAATCCGTTCACGGTAGCTGTCCAAAACTGCATGGGCTTGCCTCTCTATAACATGCAAACCATATCCTATATCTTCTTTGAAGGATATGCTTACAAGCATTATCAGGACATCCTGCACGACTATCGCCATTGGCTCAACATAGCCAAACAGACAACCAGCAAAACCGAACAGATATATGCTGTAAGTATTGCCTATTATTGGGCTTCTGTTCTGTCGATTTTCCACCAGACAAAAGACCTGGAAACAGCTCTTTTACTCGTCGGTGAAAAAGATAAAATTCTCAGCCAGATTCAGAAAATTCAGGATTCAAAAACTGACCTTTTGAAAAGCACGCTGATTATGGCAACCCAAGCAAACTGCGACCACATCGCCGAATATGCTGATTCCAGAAAGAAAATCACCAAAAGAGAACAGCATATTATCCAGGATAACGACATCACACGCAAACAGCTTATTGGTCAGCTGTACTACTACAGTGACCAAATCAAAGCCTGATTCAAGAAAGGAGAACATCCATATGTTTTGGTATCCCAAATCTATTCAAGACATCAGCCATGGTCCCGAATGTTTCGCTGATGTAACCACATCAGCCATTGCCAATAACCAGGCAATCCTTCACACAGATACGTTCTATATCGGAACAACTCCGGAGCCTGAACTTAATATCTGTGACCTGCAAACGAAACTCATTCAGCTCACAGGACGCTACTGCGAACGCTACGCATCCGACCTTCTATGCACACTTTCTACCATCGAAGCATTTACCAAAAATGCACTCGTCCAAAATAACGAACGATGGGTCATCGGAATCGGACTACGGGAAAACGGCGTCGACCACAACGAGTTCATCGTCAATCAGCTGGTACAAACCAGAGGCGGCAGCATCTCGCCATATGTATACCCGTCACGAATATACAGAAAGCTCCTGCTGTTAGACATCACCGATACACTCGGTGAAGCCTTCCACACCAGAACCTTCACCTTGATTGATGCAACACATTTGCTCACCAAAATTGACCCGGAAAAGAACTTCAACAATCATGCGTGACATCTCGTCAGAAAGGACATCACACATGTTCACAAACGAAATTCCTGTCACTCAGACAGACAAAGAAAAACTAACTGACCTGTTACAGCAAGCACAAAGCATTCTCAACAAATATCCCTACGAGAACTACGCCGTGCACGCTCACACGGTCACAACTATGTCCAGAGCCAAAACGGCAGTCAACGAAGCTGCCCGCTGGTGCAACCTGCTGGAAACCAAATAAGAAAGAAAGGAGACAAACCCATGTTTGTACTGAATCTGTTCTACGAAGACGAACGAGACCCTGAACTCACCAAGTTCATCACTGAGAAACTCCAAGAAGCAGGGATTCCTATTGGCCGCACCCGCAACAGCCTGTTGGTCACAGACCATCCCATCATTCTGGCCGGATTTGAATCAACTGACGTTACCGAAGGCTTGTTTGCCGAACATGTCACAGCCATGTTCAATACACAGGAAAACATCAATGTTTACCCTGTCTCTTATACACATCTCCGAGCCCACGAGACTGCAGCTAATCTCGTAT